>CERI01005920.1_pt1 | contig 82414 bp, 49 predicted proteins | sample 350261 | NCBI WGS metagenome assembly CERI01 (sample SAMEA2620979, study PRJEB7988) | marine metagenome | isolation source: saline water (ENVO:00002010), including
TTAGGATCAAAACAACGAGAAGAACTCTATTTCTATGCCTTGGGTGTAATAAATCCACTCAGTAATCAAATGCCTTTGTTGGGAAACAAACTATTGAAGCGTGGTAGTTTCGGCGTCACGATAAGGAAATTTCTCACTCTTCAGTCCTAATAGGTCCCTCGTGTACGGTGTTAAAGTTGGATGGAGCAGTCTCTCGGAAACGGGGCCTGTTTTGAAACTTGGAATAGGGTCCCTCCCCGTGCTGGGATCAAAAACTCTCATAATGGTCTCGCTTTCCACAGTACCGTCGGGGCGTGTAACAGGTTGAGTCAGCATATTGGTTTTGACCCACCGGTCATCTTGGTCAAGCTTACTAAGGCGCGCGGTAATCTGTTTCGGAAAATTGGTGGCCATTTTCTTCGGCATCCCATTTTGAACAATAGGATCTCCGCTTGGCCATGTAAGAGGGATAGTGCCGTTTTCAAGGCACTTCACAATTTCGGCCTTGGTTACGGCGGGGTCCTTTCCGACAAAGGCACAATTGTAGTCGCCAAACAGGATGCGGCCATTCAGGTCATTTTTCTTGGCGTTGTGCAGCGTATGCGGGTGCCAGAGCGCCATTGCGCCTTGCCTGAGCTCAAAGTTCCGCAGAAATTTCCAAAGCGAACAAGGGTCGTCCTCTTCATCTTCGTTAATCTGAAACTTGCACTCCTTTTCGTCTTTCTTGGTTAGCTTTCCTCGCATTTTTCCATAGCTCTCTGAAAACCACTTAGCAAATTCTGGGGTATTGCTTCCTGGCACAAAGGAAAAACGATTACCACCTTCGGTTAAGGAAAGCTTGGTTCCACCAGCCGCCCCGGAGCTGTATTCGTTGTTAACGATAACCGCCGGCGACAAATCCAAGTGGCAAAACTCACGAACGCCCTTGTTGGGTAGTTTTTGAATCGCGCGGTTGATAGTAGGTAACACCTCTTCGACGCCGTATACCATTTTCCAAAGACATATGAGCTTGGGGTTCTGTCTGAGCTTCCACTGATATTCCATGTGCATATTACTCGCATCCGTGCATGCTCCAAATTCTTGATGCATCGGAAAAGCCTCTCCAAGCTTTAGACGCTCTTGCGCTGAATACGACGTTTTCGTAAAGAACTTCAGTATCTCTTGTTCGTTCTTCTCAAACTCTTCGAGACCCGCATCAGTCAAAGTATTGATCTTAATTTCTCCATCCCTGACCGGTACGGAAAGTTGAAACTCCTTCTTGAAACCCTGGCGTCCTATCACCTCTCGGATAATTTCGAGAATAGCACGCTCGCACTCGTGTTTGCTCATCACCCCGGTAACATGCAGGAACCCATAAGCAGAGTAAAAGTCCATAATCGCTTTCTCCTTGTCCTTTGGAATTTCATAAGACAAAGGGTGGGATACTTCTCCATACCCTTTGTATTGAACAATGTCGTCCAGGTCAAACTCCGTGTGAAGTATGCGCTGAATATCGTTCTCGCATCCTCCGATATCTTCTTCCGGTGTAGAAAATAAAGCACCGGTCTTCTTTTGGTTCCAGCGTCGCCTCATAATCTCGACGATGTCATACTTATCCGCGCCCTTGGCAGAGCCCTCTTGGCCTGCAAGCTCAAGATTTAGTATTTGCAAGTCTATAGCTACCTTTTCCTCTAATAGTCTTTTCAGTGTATCCAGCGATGATGCACCATTTGGTGCCAAACGAATTCGTTTTTTTTCCTCTTTGATTTCTCGCTTCAGCCGCCTCTTGATAGATTTGGGATCATCGTCGTCTTCTGATGCGCGCTTTGCACCGACCGAGGATTCTTGATGGGCGGGGTCAAAAGCACAGCCTTTGCAAGTGCGCATGCTCCGGTTTGGACTTCTTTGTCGTTCAACACTCGCTTCTTTTTATACCCTACCACGTGGAAAAATAAAAAAATAGCTGTAAAACTCCATCAAAATGGCGCAAACAGGATCAAAAAGGGTGAGGTGTTGGCGCAAAAAAATATGGCACAAACAAGATCAAAATCATTAAAAAGAACCCCTCGCGACTCTGAGAACGGAGTCCACCTCGCGTTTCTGGCGACGATGGCATGCAATGTCAAGATCGATTTTCTCGATGATAAGGATCGTCGTTGTTGTTATGAAGGAGAGTTGTCTCTGGACAACCAAATTTCAGGTCGTGGGAGGATGGAATACAAAAGCGGCATTGTTTTCTCGGGCGAGTTTACATGTGGCAAGCGAAACGGTCAAGGACTCTCAAAGCATCGTGATGGGCGTTCTTGGGAGGGGACATTTGCAAATGATATTTTCAAGAAAGGGAAATACAATGATGCAAATTGGGAATATGAAGGGGAATTTAACGAAAGGGGCTTTCATGGGCAAGGCCTATTCAAGCACCGTGATGGGCATTTTCGAGAAGGGACATGGGAAAATAACATTTTGAAGAAGGGGGTATACAAATATGAAAATTATGAATACGAAGGGGGATTTGACGGATGGAGAAGTTTTGATGGGCAAGGCTTATTGAAGCACTGTGATGGGCGTTCTTGGGAAGGGATATGGGAAAATAACATTCTCAAGACAGGGACATTCAAAAGTCCAAAGTATGAATATAAAGGAGAATTTAATGAAAAGGGCTTTCATGGCAAAGGGCTACAGAAGTACAATTTTGGTCTATACCGCGAGGGGACATTTGAAGATAGCATTTTCAAGAAGGGGACAGTGAAAAGTGCATCTATGGTATATGAAGGAGAATGTAATGAAAAGGGCTTTTATGGCAAAGGGCTTCTGAAGTGCAGTGGTGGGCGCACTTGGAAAGGATTCTTCGAGAATAATCGATTCATGAAAGGGGAGTACACAGGTTTGGAGATTGAAAAGGATACTATGCTGCATAAAGATGGCTTCTTACGGGGAAGCGGATCTATTCAGAGAATTGACGGTGGTGCGTGCAAGGGGACAGAAAAACACTTCGAAGTGACGAATCGCAACGGAGAAAAATATAACCTGCGAGCGGAATGGCTACATATGAAACGTTTATGGAAGATTGAAGCGGGTCCTCTTGTGGGGTTGTCAGGTGAACTAGTCCTACAGTGCTCATCGGACAAAATAGTTGAAGGTGGCGTGGGTGCAGAGGGGGGTTCCCATGCCAAGAAAAGGAAATTTGACGGCGATGATGACAATATGGATGCTGTTTGGGACTGTATTTATGCGATTGTTGATGAGTCTCAGCGCTTGAGTAAATAAGATAAAGTCAGGTTTGCATTAGTTTGTGTTGATTAAAATGAATTAGAGCACAAAATCTCTGCGACCAATCACGACCTTGACCGATGCAAACAGCAGGCAGTGATTGTACCTTTCTGCCCTCGCCGAAATGTTTTATGGATTTGTCAAGGCCCAATTATAAAACTGTCCCTTTACATGAGGGTTGTTGTGTGAATACATGCCACGAACAGCAAGTTACAGCAAGATGGCGATCCCCTTGTTTCTTCTTTTCGCGTTTCTGTGTTTTCATGGTATTCCCAAACAAATACCAGACACCCCACAAGATATATGCGATCTTTTTATGAACAGATGGGATGAGAAAAGGCTCAGAAAAACCATGGCCTTGATGCGCAGTGTATCGGAGAACCTGCAAAAGAACAGTATAGATTTTTCGCTCATGGCCGGGACACTTCTTGGGTTTGCAAGACACGGGGGATTCATTCCATGGGACGACGACGTGGACTTCTACGTTGCGCAAAAAAATGTCGCGGACCTCAACAAATTGATAGGGCGACAAACGGTGCTGTGCTCTGAACCATTCTGGGGTGGAATAAAATTGTATTTTTGCAAAGACGCACTGTTTTCAGAAGAGAGGCCAGTGTATCCTTTTATTGATATATTTTCAATCTCACCTGCAACTTGTCTTGTTCCATTCAGGTGTCCTCTGTACTGGACTGGATATTTACGCCATTTCTCCGAGGTTCTATACTTCCCAACGATTGTATCAAACTTTCGCAACGTCAGCGTCCGAGTTCCCGCACGCTTAAATGTTGTCCTTGAGACACAGTTTGGGCAACAATGGGAGAGTGTGTGTGCGTCTCCAATTTATGATCACGCGCGAGGCGTTTCCGTGCGTAGGCCCAATTTTGTTGTGAATTGCAAAACGCTGCGGCATTTCTGCGGCACACCTATGCACAGCTTGAGTAAATGAGGTCTCGGTGTTTGCCTTGAAATAAAGTCAGTCACATCGACTTTCATATTAAATCTTGACGCAGAATCAGTTCGCGTGCCTCTGCATCAGGGCAAGTGTAAACACCTTTTTGCAGCATATTCTTAATTGAGCGCTCACAACTATTGATATCACAACCTGCCGGAAGCAATGGCAATATCTTGCGCGCTGTCATGTCAATCCAAAGATCCCTTTGCAACACTGCAATTTTCTTATCCTTTCGCATGATCCATTCACTTTCGACCACTTTTTGCATCAAGGGTTTGAAGTCCTTTGGGTAGTCGGCTCCCCTTGATAGTTTGCCAATCAAGCGGGCAGTCATTTGATGCAGAAAGAATTTGCCGTGCATGTCACCAATATGAGCATGGTCGCAGGCTTCCCTGCGCAGTCTCGTATTTGCGACGGATAGTAAGAGAATCCAGTCACTCATGGCTTGGCGCGCACGTTCTTGGTTCACGAGCTCCGCCTTAGATATTTGGATACTGATTGGCGTTGGTCGGTCATTAAAGGCGTGTTGCTGAATGGTCTGTGCCAGCTCTGAAATTTGGCAATCAACAGCGCGGCGAGTTTTTCTGCTCACAACCCGAAGAAGTTGCAGCACGTAAACATTGTTTTCAGTATGTGACAATATAACATTGAGCCATACGTCTTCATTGAGAGAGCTCGTGTGCGCCATCGACGCCTTGATTTGTGATGGACTGGTCTTGCTGTGCGCACAAGACACAAACAGAAAAACGAGTTCAAAATTTTATTTTGTTTTATTTTTTACGTACCACTAAAAAAAACCAAGACATTTCTTTGGGCCTTTCCAAACTTGATCCTGCCACACTCAAAAGACCAAAACAACCAAAAATTCTGTTTTATTTTTTACGTACCACTAAAAAAACCAAGACATTTCTTTGGGCCTTTCCAAACTTGATCCGGCCACACTCAAAAGACCAAAAAAACCAAAAATTCTGTTTTATTTTTTTGAACTTGAATTTTTTTTGTTTTATTTTCTTTTCATATAAATTCCATCATTTTTGCGCCAACATCTGTTCACCTCTCTCCCCCGTTTTCTCCAATTCGTGAGTGACCAAGTCCATCAAAGCAACCCAGGCGACATAATCTTCCTCCTCAAAAATAGCACCTTATCCTCCTTGCCAGCCTTCATCCAATCAAACCATGAGAATAACACCACCGTATAACCAAGCGCCTTCAAATGGTTTCGTTTGAGGCGCTTTGATGTGGAAGAAATCCTACATGAAAACGACACACCTCCTTGATCAATCTCAAAAACTATGCGGCGAGAAGTGTCGTCTTCAAACCCGGTGGCCAAGAAATCAACGTAGTAACCACACGAATTACAAAAAAAGTTAACCTCAACGTGACGAAAAATGCACAAGAGTGCATCACGAACTTGTCTTTGAAACTTAGTCAGAACTGGCTTCCCCAACAATATGCCGGTCTTGAGAAAACACAAAGTTTGCTCAGCCTTTGCCCTTACGCCTGTGGGCCAGCGGTACGTCGCAAATTGATTCATGTCGTACGTAAGCGCGATTTGAAAAACATGCTGAAAGCGAGAAATCTCGGGCTGGTTGCATTTCTCAATCACGTCAATGATACGGAGATACAGGAAGGAGAAGTCTTCCAGCAATGAAACAGTGTCGGCTGACATGACACAAATCGCCCACAAGAAAAATGAGAGGTCGTGCATACTAATGTCAAAGTAAATGGAAGGGTCTTCCATCCTGTCTCGGACCGAGTCCAAAACCTGAGAATCCGGCGTGTGCTTGATCACAGCCCAGCACACAAAGCACGTCGAAATTGACTTGGCAGACATCATCGAGACTTTGTTGCTCATGTGGTATTGCAAGCATTCCAACAAAACCTGGCCAGGTTGGCAGAGGCGGCAGGCGTAAAACATAAAGACGTTGCATATATCGATTTCTTTCATGTGCTTGGCCACGACCGCAAGACGTAATTCCAAAGCAGCAACAACGCCGGCGCCCGGTTTCAAGTTCATCTTGGAATACGACAACATAACTCTGGAGATGTCATGCGATATGGCGTTGGAAGCCTCAGTGCACATTTGCGCCTCAATGTGCTTTGCAATTTCTTTGCTCTGGGGGCACGGAAATGTCGAGAAAAACTCCATCATAACCGCAAAGTGGTGAAAGTTGAAGAAAAGAACCAACTCTTCTACGCGCGCGTACAGAATTTTTTTGCATGCATTCGACAGGGTCATCTTGAGCATGTAGGAGGCCTGTAAAACGTTGCAGACATTTTGCGGATTGCCGCCGTGCATCACAGCGCACAGTCGCGCGTCGATTATCGGAAACATCTTGTTGTCGATCTGAAGGCCAAGACTCGTATACCCCCAGAGTATGATGGATATCTCTTGCGCGTTGCACTCGTGCACGAGACGCAGAAACAAACGATCAAAGCTTGTTGCCATGTCGGTCGAGGGGCGGTGTTGCAACTTTGCACAAGCCCACATAATATTGGACAGGCCCTCCGGACGGTAGTCTTCCTCCAACTTCATAAGTAGAGACTCAAAAAGGTTCATAATTTGGTGTCCGGGAAATATTTTCATGCTCGCAAAGCTCCACAGGGTGTTCGAAATTGACTGTGTAGAGGCTTTTTCCGTGGCCAGGATCAGGCGGCTTTTCACGGCATACAACAATTGCGCTGTCACGAGCATCTTCATGGTGGCAAAAGACCACACAATGTTTGATATTTCCACCGCGTCACTTTTCCACATAACAAGTATCGCTTGCGTTTCCATGGCAGAGAGCAAATCCGGCTGAACGACTTGGTATTTCTTTTTTGCAATAGCATGAAACAGCAAGGACAGCTCCCGTGGAGAGAACTCCTCAATTTGTGTCAACGCCAAATCCTCCAACACGAGCAATTTTTTTTGCACCACTCTGAAGGACACGCTGTTGTCTTGTAATAACAAAAGCTTCCGAAAGGCAACCGACGTGTTGATCTGATTGAATAAAGTGTGATAAAAGTCCACAATACGAACAACTTGCATCAATTCCGTGCACCGATTGATGGCATCTGTCAAGATCATTGCGGTCCTGGGTTGCTTTGAGCGCGCAAGAGTGTCCTCCAACGCATCGCCGTGACCGCGCATGCGTTTGTGTCCTTGCGATCCCGCACTCTTGATTTGTTTGGGGTTGTGTCAGTGAGTGCTGTAAAATAGAATTGAAATTTTATTTTTGCTTGAAAAATTCTATGTTTTTTCTTTTTTCTTTTTTCCAGTTTTCCATGGCTTCGCGGTGAATGATGTTATCTTTTTCTTTTTTTTGTTGTTCCTGTAGAATTCCCGGGCAATTGAAACAGTAGTTCGCATCCATCTATGTATACAAAAAGGGGAGAGAGAGATCAGGTGTTTATTGGTAAAACCAATGGGAGCAGCTGCAGAAAAGATTCGGCCAAGCCTTTGATCCAGCCACATTCAAGTACGAGGGCCACGCCCTGTGCGAATGCCATGTGGAAGGCTATACCTGTGTATAGAAAAGGGGGCAATTATTACAAATAGTTTTGAATGATATTTTGTGGGCGTTTGCACGCGTCGAAAATGCCGCTTTCCGAATATATCCGAGCGCAGACATTGTTAGGACTCTTTTGACAATCTAGATGTTTATATAGATCATGCAAATAAAGGACATCAACTACTCACCCTGCTAACGCGTTGCCAAAGAACAAAGAAGTGTTTTTACCATCAAACTACAAAGACAACAACGCCACGCTGCAGTGTTACCCTAGCGAGCACTCCTGAAATGAGGTGGACAATTGATTGGGAGTTACTCTCCATGGTTTGAGTCTCAAAAAGTGCTCATTGCCGATTTCGCATTCCTGTAGCACTTCGGTGATGATTCTGCTGCAGAATGTACCATGACTGAGTCTGGTCCTGGCTTGCATAATAGTATCCGGAATAAAACGACCGCTATACATGCCCAAAAAATCAAACTTGATGTTTTGTGCTGCCAGGGCGCTGCACAGCTTGAAGAGTTGCTGGTACTTCAAAATGTCAACGTTGAGAGACATTGCTCGGTACTGTGGGCGAAACGTTTTGAGGCGAAAGTACAAATCGGAATTCTGGTTTATACTGAACGACATTACTTGCGCAGGGTACTCCGACGTCGCAAAGCTGTTTTTGCTCAGGTCATGGCCAAAGGCAAGTTCAACGTGAGCAAAGAAAGTCTGGTGGACGTTCCCACTGCGATCGTAGACCTTTTCACTTGTCCATCTTGCTACCGCCCTGTTTGTGAAATTGTCCTCGGCAGGGGGCTCGTAAAACATGAGCTTGATTGGGAGGTATTCCCGTCGATACGATTCAGTGCCCAAACAGTTTTCTGTCTTCTTTGAGCTAAAAAACGCACAGAGGGTATCGCTGTTCTTCTGTCTGTCCTTGACGCGGTTTTGTTCATACTGCTGAAAAATCAAGTCCATTTGGTCAAACGGGAACGTGCAGCAAAAATATTAATATATGTCCATTGTTTGAACATTGTTTATTATTCCAGAAAAGTCGAGCACGTCATCGCGCTTGATTGTAGCTGGATAACAGTTTCGCTGCTGGGGAATTTACCAAGATCAAACGTAAACTCAGGGATGTGGTGTTTATTGGAACGCAAAGGCAGCAGCTGCAGAAAAAGCGGGCCCAAGACCAAACGTAAACTCAGAGATGTGGTGTTTATTGGAACGCAAGACCAAACGTAAACTGACGAAACAAATTTTTCTCGAGCCACGTTATTCGCCGCTACGGACTAGTTTTCCCTATCGGCATTTACCTGTATCAAAAAGTAAACTGACGAAATAGACAGCGAGCAAAGATTCAAAAACAGAGGCAGCACTAGCGCTGCGATGTAGATGACAATCGGCGCAAAGAAAATAAACGCGCATGTCAGGGCGATGATGCGATACAGGCTGAAAAAGGCGCAGTAGTACGAAGCCGTCCGGTCTGCCGGGTTCTTGATGTTCTGTGCAATGATGTCAATGTCTTTCTGTGAACTTCGACAGAGGTTGAGCTCGATGCGCTTGCTGCAGAGCTTCAACATGGCCCTTGACGTGTGTGCCGTCCCTCCGCGATAAAAGGTTTCCAGTGCAATGAAAAACTGCGTTGTGGAGTCAATGTGGAAGTGCTCGCACGCCTTGGATTGTTTCAGCTCCGGGGGGAAGTTGAGTCTCTCCGGGAAAATGTCAGTGACCACGTCGTATAAGCCCTCGCCCAGCGCCACGGGGATCCGGGGGAAACATAGAGGACTGTAGGCGTAGCTGATGTAAACCACGCCGTAGGTCAGGCCGAGCGTCCACAAGAAAAAGGAAACGACACTTGGTATCGGGGCAAAAAACGTGACCAAGAAAATAAAGACAAAGATTGCGATGAAGACGGGGATCAGTGGAGATCGGACCTTGGTGGATTCCAGAGAGTCCTGGAGATTGCACGTAAACATCTCGTAAAAAATTCGGCCAATCGAAAACTCGTTGTTGGCTGTCTGTGTGTTGTATTCGTCACGGTCAAACGCCGCGGTGGTGGACAAAAATCCCCACAGTATTTCTTCGCGTGAGTTTCGGCCAAGGTCAAACCACTCCAGCACGTGCTTGACCAGCGTCACGAATTCGTGAATGATGGGCTCCTTGTTCTCGGGCTCCTCCTCCGGACGGACAGGCACGGGGTCACGCTTGATTTTAGGGAATGCGGATGCCGGCGTTTTGTGTGAATTTTCCGCTGGTTTCAAACAACTTTGACTACTGTTCTGCAAGCAGCCGGACTCTTTCAGGTGTTTGTAATACTCGATGAGGGTGATGGTGTTGTTGACCACTGTCCAAATCATGGTCTCCGCGAGGGGGCACCCCTGTTCCAAAAAGGTCATCCACTGATCGCCCGTGCCGCCGGCACACTTCTCAACTTCTTCCCACCCATATCTGCGCAGTGATTTTTCCACGTTTTGGGTCAAGAAGGTGAAAATCTTGCTCTGTGAGAATGGTATGCAATATGGTGGCTGTTCGACCGTAGTCTTCGGGGCTCGTGCTTCCCACTGAAAAGTCCTCTGTGCAATCTCGTCTTTGAAATCGTGAACAGACGAGGTTTGTATTTCCAGCAGTGCTCTGCCCTGCCGGTGTTGCAATGAGTCTGCTTCCTGTTCAATATCATGAACGCTGTCGTTAACACTTTGCACCACAGAATGCAAAGCCTCTGCCAATGTCGTGTTAGTGCGCGAGGGCTGTGATTGCGCGGCAGGGCTGCGCCCTGCATCTCTAGTCTTGTTAACGTGCAGACTCGATAACATAGATCTGCTGCTGTCAAACGTGTCCTGAAACGCGCTCCAGAGCGAGTATACGCTCGTGTGCACTGTTTTTGCTGCTTCGGGTGCATCGGTATAGTCGGCTAGCATAAAAGTCAGAACATGCGGGATGTTTGGGAGCACGTCGAGTAGGAGATCTGGGTTTTCTGACACTGCCTTTGCTGCGTGTTTCATGTCCAGAAACTCGTGGTCCTTCTCGGCGGTTCCGCGCAAGGTAATGTTCCAGATCAAGAGCTGGTACGCACAGGACACTGCTTCCTGCATCTGCGCTTGGCTCTCCAGTTTTTGGGAAAAACTATGCTGACAGCGACCGCTAGCATTCAACATCTGCGGTTGCGCGGTCTTGACAAAGTCTCTTAGAAGACTATGTCTGGCACCCATATCGAACGGGGAGACATCTTGCTGCAGCAGGCGGCGGCGAATCTGTGGCCCTTGCTGGGAAAACACCCGCGAGCACCGTTCCAGCTGTGGCGAAATGACCACTTGCATACTTTTGGAGGACTGCACCGTAAGAACGGAGCACGGAACCATGTACAAGTCATCAGACTGCACGCTGGACAGTTGCGACGATTCGATGCCCAGCTCAGGGGGCATAACGAAACAAAAGTCCTGCACACTGGCAAAGGCCAGATCGCAGTCATCGTTGTAGTCGAACCCCAAAATTTTAGTGCACCGGCCCACGGTCTCGTCAATGCCTGACCGTAGACACGTCACAAACTCTGCATTCGATCGCCTGCACGACGACGAGCTGGAGGAAGCGTCAAACCCCCGTAATACCTCTTGGCATTCCTTGTCCGGTGTGCAGTCGCTGGCGTCGTAACACTTTGAACTTTGCGCCGTTTTCTGCCCGCATTGGCATTTGCTATCGATACCGCAATGATACACCGGTAAGACTGAGTTGGCTTGCTTACATTCGTTACAGTACTTGATCCTGCCCAACGAGTCTCGACAGTACGATACGTCATCGCACGAGAATGATCCACGTCCAATCCCTACCCATGTGTCTGAAGTTGACGCCGCCGCACTGGTCACACCCTGCAACGCATCTGCCCCGCCGATGAGGTCATCGTAGCACGTGTCTGGAATCTTAGTTGCAATGCGCGGCTTGCATTCAACCTTTTTGCACGTGTCTTCAATGTCGAACACACATTGCCATGCGTCTACCTTTTGCTTTTCGCGTTCAATTGCCATGATCGCGCTGTTAAAATTGACTCCGATCCCCAGTCGCTTCAGGATACTCTCCACAGTGCGTATAATCGACTGTGCAAATTTGAGGATCTCGTAAACGAGGCGCTTGAACAATTTGCACGCGGCGGACAGCAGCTTCATAATTTGCTCTGCCACTGGGTTTTCCAGAATCAGGCGCAAAGCCAGCATGACCAGATTTTCGAAAAAGTCCCTAGCCAGTTCGAATGCTTCCAGGAATAACTTGAAAGCCTTGTTAATGAAATAGACAACTCCGGACTGGCCCTCGATAACCTTGATGTTTTGAATTGATTCGACAAACAAGGCGATCACACCCAAAATCAAGTTCCAAACCCCATCCATAAAGGCCAGCACGATCCTAGCCATGATGATTGCATTGTTGCGCACCTTAGACAGGTACCACACAAAGAACTTGAATATTTCACTTGGGCATTGCAAGTTTCCTTCGGACGAAAAAGTCGAGATCTTGTTGTCAATTATCTGAACGCTACTTTGAACATTGGCGCAGACGCCCTCGTGTTCTTGAATGAGTTTCATGTTTTCGTAAGTCTTGCTCACGATTTCCCACGCGTACTGGTTTTCTTGATAGTAGAAGGACGATGGACTGTACAGCTGCGTAGTTTCGGTAACCAGTCCGACCCGCTTCATGTTCATCTGAGTTATCTGATCGCGATACATCCTGATTTGCACACAGAGGTCTTCAAATCCCGGGTATTTGCACAGATCCACTGCCTTGGCAAGGTTGCAGTCCGCCGTCTCGACGCTCACTCCAAGTTCTCCAGGTCTGCATTTCTGTTTCCGCTGAGTGGATGAGGTCCACGTCTCCTGGGACATGACGCCTGCATACTTGTCACCGGATGGTGGGCATCGGTACACCCATTCGCCGTCAAACTGACTCGCATGGGCGCCTTGCATGCTGCTTCTGGCCGGTAGATTGTAGCTTTCATTATTTTCCCGTGTTGCGCCAAACTCGTTCCACAAGCTCCCGAGGTTTGCTGTGACATTCGGGTTTCGAGCGCGAAGACGGTTCAATCTTTTGTAAAATGGTGAAATGCGGACTCGCTCGCTAATGCTTATTTCGGGGCGTGTAAGGGGGATGACGTCGCCGTATGGCGACCACATTGTGTGTACAGGGGCGGGTTTTTGTGCGCAAAGAGTATACCGGTGAGTTGTATCATGGTTCTCGTCTATTCGCTGGTTCAAAAAACTAGTAGTTTTGAAAGTATAGTTCACGGACGTGGTCCTGTTCTTACAAATGTATATTCTTGACGTCATGTTTTTGTTTTCGTGGTGCAGGAAACATGTGTCAAAAGTCAGCATTTGTTTCAGGGTACTCCGGGGAATCAAAGACAGTGGGCTCTTGTGGCAATCGGACCCTTTGCTGAGGGTGGTCAATGTCCTGTTTCCAGGCATGCCATGTGAATCCGTGTAAGGAGAGTAGTAATCAGAAGACATCCGTGGTAGTTCCTCCTGCTGCAAAATGCCGACTTGAATATCGCGGGACAATGGGCTCAGGTCGTGTGGGTTTTCTGTGGTGCCATGTATCGGCTCATCAGACCTGAGTGTGTCGTTAACAAGTGGCCATCCCAACAAGAGTTCCTGGGTCTGATTTCCGCCTCGGTGATTGCAAGCAGTGTTTTCGTCAAACAAAAGTTTGATCTCGTGCAAGAAATTGATCTCTGTTTCTCTTGAGGTATTCCATATCGTGTGCAGCAAGCCAAAGTGTGAAAACGGTTTGATCTCTGTATTAACTTCAACCTCTCTGGTGGACACAAAAGGGTGGAGTCCTTGCAGTTTAGGGTACATGCGTCGCATAGTCACTGGGTTTGGTGTCAGAAGCTTGACTTTACTGTCTCTGAAAAGCCGCTTGCTGCCCGAAAGCAGTGCGCGCTCCACGTATGCACACACCCACGGGACTGTCGAAGTTTGACTTTTGTTTTCCGTGAATAGTGAATTTTCATTGAGCATTTCCCGGTTTTGTTGGACAGAGACTGGCAGTTTTCGAATCCATTTTTGATCAAAATCGCCTGAGGTATGAGCAAGTCGCGTTTCTTCGATTTGTAGTTTGTTTTGATCTGTATCAAAATTAAAAGAAATCCTCTTGGGACCTAATTCGTCTCCGTCCATCGTGAGTAAGCTGTACAACCTTTGGCCCTCTCCACCGGGATACATCATTTCCCGCCCCAAGACGTCAGTGATTGGGTCCTGGCGCCACAGGCTCTTGACGTTTGCACGAGACAGTTCATTTACACTGAACTTGTCGTACTTGAAACGTTTGTCTGGAATGACTTCTGTCCGCGACAGTGTCCTGGCAAAGCGCTCTCGCAGAAACGTTCGGACGTTCTGGCTCGAGTATCCCAGAGGCCCCTGGGCATGCGTGCAGTACCTCAACTCTTCCTGCATGGCTTCAGCCGTTTTGAATCGTTTGCTGCATCTGGAGTGAGTCGGAGCAAATTGTCTGAACTTGCCGTTCTCGTACAGACGGCGTATTTTTTGCATATCTCTGCGGCTCGGAAGCTCTTGCTGTATATCTGAATTTAGGCTCACTGATCCCGTGCAGATACTCTTGTTTTTGTGGAAATTATTGGTGTGGTAGCAGAAACAGTTGCTTGAAAATTCGTCTGTGCATGGTTGTTCAGGGTGTGTAACATTGATGCATTCCTCTATGTTGGACGTGCCGACGTGGGAGTGTTCAGTGCAGAAGCTAGCGTAGCAAGCGCGTGTTTTCAATTCATCCACGCTGTTGTCATCCACATTTTCGGCGTAGAAACAGATATCGCTTCCAATCATGTACTTTGAGAAATCTTGCACACGCCTGTTCATCTTTTCCAGGCATACCCTCACATTCAAATCGTCATCACTCTTGCTTGGATCACAAGAGTGACCAAACGCGCGATCTATTTCCGCACTCGTCTTGCCTTTCGGCCACGCATAATTGTCTGCGAGAAAGGGGATTAAAATATGCGGTGTGTTATTAAAATCGCGGTAACAAGGAGACCTTCCAACGCTCAGTCTTTTGAATTCTGTTTCGCACTTTTCAGGTGTTGTGATGTATTCCAGAAAAGGCATGTCAAATTCGTCGTCATTTGTGTCGCTTGTGGTTTTTCGTTCCACTTGGTCCAGTGAATACCACGGGAGTATACCCTCGTACCACGAAAAGTTCTGCATTTTGTCTGAAATGCTGAACAAGGACGTGTTTTGTTTCATTACGACATTTACCTTGAGCCCGTGTTTTTGTTCGTAAATGTCTTTTATAATGTGCCGTATTTCATCGATTGTTGCCTCTTGAACGCTTTGTTTGCATTGGTTGTAGTCGAGAGCAGATTCAATTGCTGACCCAGAAAGATCCTGAGAGCAGCCGTCTTCAAAATCTGTCAAAATATTTTCTTCGTTAATTTTTGCATCGGTCAGGTCAAAGGCGTTGAAACGCGACGGCCTTGCACTCGCGCCTTTGTGCACTGCAGATCGGCTGACTTCATCGGCAAAATCCTTTGATTTTTGACTCCAAGTTTGACCTCCTTTGGCAATTTGTTCTCGATCAGCCGCTCCATAAAAATCGTTGTGTGTTATATCCAAAAAAATGTACAGAAAGTTTGTTCCTGATACTGTACTGTCTTGCATATCTGCTTTGATACTTGGCATTTTTTTATGGGTATTACCAGCTGTTACACGGACGTCATTTGTGATTCTGAAGCTTGATTTTTTCAGCTCAAGTGTCAGATCATCTGTTTTATCTTTCAAACTATTTTGGACATATTGCTCTGTTTTGGTAATGTAGCCTTTAAGCGATTGATCATCCATTCCATAAGTAGCTGGGTGATATTGGTACGCATCGGTGTCAGTTTTCACTTTGCGATAGATTCCTCTGCCAAGACAGGTATCTTGAAGTTTTGCATTATTCAGGACAATGCCCTTGTAGTCATATGTTTGACAATCCTGACACTGCACAAGCTCGTCTTTTTTCCCATGTGACTTGGATTGCCTCAGTAAACTTTTCTTATATTTGTTTTTGAAATAACATCTTTCCGCGCTCTCTTCTGCGTGGGGCGAACAGTCGTTTTTATCATCTGAGGTTTCTGTGCATTGGTGGTCACATTCTGCTACATTGTCATCGGTGTCTTCCAGAGAAACCTCATATGTACAAATCTTACTTTGGACATTTGCAGAGTTTTTGATCTGATATGTCACCGAACCATCGACCTTGTTGTCTGTCTTTTGGTAATTACCACTTGCGTCGTCAAAATTGATTTCTTTCAGCAAATCTTCACAGCCTGCTTCGTCTGGGTCTTTGCAGGGTACAATAACCTTGCGAGGGTTGCTTTCAACATCAGCCCAAAATGACGGCTTTGTCACGAAATGGGGCAAGTTACCTCCTTTTCGACAAATGCCCTCGATGTAGTTTTGGGGTTTGCTGCCCATGAAACTACGCAGAAAAGTGCGCGCGGCATTTTCGTGCATGGTGCTGCCTGTGTCGCTGTTTGTGGATTCCTCCCATATAGAATCGAATTTTTCAGTCGGGTCCGATATAAATGAGCCTCTGTTGAATGTGACTTGCATCGTATTCGATGGGTGATCGAGATGGCCTTGAATGCAAGGAGCAAGATTGATGTGAGGGTCAGTTTGCGTGGTGTCACTCTGGTTAATTTTCAGATTAGATCCCATCAGTTTTTTCATGATCTTGTAAGTTTCCTGTTTTTTGGCCAGTTTAGGATCTGAGTACTTCAAAGCTTCTTGCATCGCATAGTTGTTGCAGTAAGTTTCGCAGACGGCAGCCTCTTTGATTTTCCCTTTACGAGTGTAAATGTCAGGGTCATAAAAGTCACACCTGTCAGCGTTGTTTTTCTTTTCTATCCAGCAGTGTGCATCGTCTTGTTTCAGTTCATCAAGTAGCAGTTCTGCTAATGAAATTAACTTTCCATTAATCAAACTTTTGAACACTTTGACCTGCGAACCAAATATACCGTCTTTAAATGCGTCCCACTTTTTCCGTCTTTCATATAAACCATAAGCGGCAAAAATGACCCCACCAAAACCAAGGCCGGGTTCTGACCAGTCCACCACGCCACTTATCTCTGGGTCACTCGGATCTCTTTTCTTCCGATACATTGGCACTTCACTTTGGCAGGGACATACCTCCTCGGCAAATTTCAAGTTTCGCAGGGACACAAAGTCCTTCCAGAAGCTTTCTGTGCGGCGCCATATTTTCCGACTGTTCGCGACATCTCCAAGCATGTTTCTCACATTTCCCAAATAATTCCCCCCAGTCGATGAATCGCTGGAATCTTTGTCCCTTTTGTGATATTTTTCAAATGCGTACAACCCAGCCTGTATTTCGTTGTAACACATGCCGAAAACGTTTTGTGAACGATCCCATTCTTCTTTGCTCGTATCTCGTTTCCAGGAAAACCAAGACTTGTGATTCCACATCCAGTTACGATAAATTTCATTGTAAGGATATTCATCTAATCCACTTATGGCGACCATTTTTTGGAACCCAAATTTTTCACTTTGGCTCCACAATCCGAATTTTGTGGCTGGATCTGAACTTTGGATTGCGTCATCCCTTCCACACGTTCTGAAAAAGTTGGGGATGTACGGCACTGTCCTCACACGCGGCTTTGGCTGCCACCCGAATAATTGCTGGTGATTGCCGGAGGTCAGATGTACACTTCCATCCATGTCATAAGTACTCGATTCCTGCCAATTCGGATACGGTTGAGTTGCTTCGTATTCCCGCCAGTGTGCAGATTGCTTGTTGATCCAAATGTAGTCTTCGTCGTTCCATGAGGACGTCTGCATCCCGGCACCATACTCAAAGGTTGGATTCCCGTTGTCAGGGTCGTATTTACTCGAAGACCCCGTCATTAGTTCAGAAAATTGGAAAGACTCCCTGAATCTGGAACCCATTATTGGAGCTGTTATGTCATGAGGCCTCATGAGCCATTTGAAAAAGTGCAGACTCAGTTGTCCGTCCATGAAGGTGGTGGCTGCGTCGCAAAGATTTTGCTTTGTCCAGAGATAATTGTCGTTCTCATCAAAATCGTTTTGGTAGCAAACTGATAAGTCCCATACAGACTGTTGTTTGTTTTGAGCGTCGGTACCGTTGACGTAGGGCGGTATACATGTGTACTTTTTGACGTCTTCATGCATTATTTCTCTCCCCTGGACACTCGCGTCTGGCTCGAATTTAACAATTCCGTGAAGAATGTCTTGAAATTTCAGTACATTATATGCGTATTTTTTACCACTGCTTGTGCCATCATGGGACCCAAAATCTTTCCAGGTACCAAAATTGAGTTCAAAGATTTTGTCTGGATGAAACTGGTCATTCACAACGGGTAGCTCGGCATGCTTAGCTCTTAGAGTGTCGGGGTCAATCTGGACGTCCCAGTTCCATTCACTATACCGCTTGTTGATGTGTCTTTTGAGGTCTGGGTTGCTTACACTGCTAAAGTCTACTACCCGAAATTTTTGCAGATGCAGGTTTTCGCCGCAGAAGGTGTACGCAGGCGTCGGCGTCGTGTGCTGTTGGTCTGTATTTCCTGAATGATAATGATGCTGAAAAAAAATCTGTTCTTGCTCCGTCTTCAATAGCGTGTTGAAAAACTTTTTAGAAAATGCAAAGCGATCGCCGAAAACAACATCCGCAAAGGATGCACCGTGCTGTACAAATTTGGGGTTGATTTCCCACGCTTTCAGCTTTGCACCCTCAGGTACTTCGATTTTCTCAACATTACACATAGGCATGTATTTCTCACTGTCTGTGGGTGTATTCCACCCAGCACGATTTTGTTTCGCTAAATAAGAGTTGAGGGGGTCGTAATTTTTCTCTTCTTGTCTGTCCTTGTTTCTTTGCTTTAATGCTTCGTAAAAACGTTGATTTGGATTCATGGCTTTAAATCGTATATCCGTAATGGTTTCATTGCCAAACAACGAGTGATATTCATTACCAGCATTATTTTGATTTGAATTTCGGACGCATTCATAGTCTATGCGGTGACAGAGCTGTTTTCTTTTTCTTTTTCGTGTTTGATTTTGCGCCTTTTTGTGGTGCATTTCAGCCACGAATTGATGATTGTTGTTTCTTTTAATGATCTCTTTGTCTATGCCCTCAGTCCAACTTGGTTGTTTGGACCAGTCACACTTAACACCAAGAACGGGAGTGGCAATTTGAGAGGAGTAAGAAACTTTGTCGTGGCCTACGTTCATTTTGGGATCGCAAAACTTGTTTGGCTGCGCTTCTCGTTCACATGCAGTCGCGTCAAACTTGGCCATATTCTGTGAATTTCTCTCACTGAAATCGGAGAATGTACACGGCATGCCATCGCGGATTGCGCCGTTGTGGTCCTGTGGCGTAGAAAATCCATTCTTTTTATTATTCAATTCACACAAACTCCATGTGAAAATATTGTTATCGCTGGTAGTAATGATTATGTTTGGCTGTGGTGTGGGGCTTGGACTCACTGTATTCGCTTCCTCTGTACGCATACGCCGCTGTCTCGGGTTCCAAATACACCTCCGATTAATTTGCGGATTTGATGTTATTTTTTCTAGTGCGATGACATCCTCGTTCAAATCGTGACAATTATCTTTGATTGACTTTTCATCGAGTATTGTCTCTAAAAGTTTTTCATCGGCGATCTTTTCCAGTTTGATGATAGCGAGGGGAAGTAAGCCCTGTTCGATTTTTTGTTTTGAATAACTAATTATGACCTTGGATTCGTCATCACTGAATTTGTTCTTGATTTCCTTGTCAAAATCAACGTCTTCCGCCAATGGATCCAAGTACAGGACATTGTCAGCGCTTCCATCCCTGTTAATCAAGAACGTTCTCCTGATAATGTCCGCAGTAAATTCGTGTTCGTATTCTTGCACATTGTCTGCTTTGAAAATGTATTTTCTTTCCGATGCCTCGATTTCTGGTACAAACACTTTGTTTGTTGCGTCGTGAATAAAATACGATTTGACAGGAACCATTTGGTTTGATCCTGATTGCCGAGTACTCAAATCCTCGGCATCTGGTGGTATTTCCTTACTAATGCTATATACTTCTTCTTGCAGCTCAGACCCAGGTGTAACTTGCTTGAACTTTGGCTGGAGTTTCCGCCCACGCCATTGATTCAAGTAATCAAAATTTTCTCCAGTCATTTGCAGCTTACTCTTCACAGAACTCAATGTTTCGGAAATTGCCTGTGGGTTTTTTGCCTGATATATCGTTGCCGACAGCATTTTTTGATGTTCAAAGTCTTCGTCGCTCATAAACAAGGAACTATCACTTGTGTCTGCGAATTGTAATGAAACAGGAGCTCCATATTCAAACTTTTCATGGTTAATGTCCCGTAGATCATTGATGATGACCGACAGAACGTTGCTCAATTCCAGAACAAATTCATTCTTGTTGGGGATAAGCTGCTGTGTATTCAATGCAGACCAAATGTCGCGCAAGTTGGATCCTTGTAACAATTTGGTTATTTTAAAATCGTTTTTGGATGACAAAAGTTGAGCGCAATCTTCACCGTCAAAGCGATTCTCCCATGCCGAATTTTTTTCCTTGCGTTGATTTCCGAAATTCTCATCCCAGATGTACACATCAATGGGATCGATTGCGTTATTTTTGTCACTCGGAAAAAAATAAGTGGCCAGCACATTTTTTTCCCACCAAGCAACAGGGACTTCGTAAGAGTTCCAATCGGTGAACATATACAATCCACTGGTGAAATCATTCCAGGACTCTATTGCTTTGAGTTTTTCATGCACAGTTTCGCTCTGAGTCTGGCCACCTTGCTTAGTTGCAGTCAACATTTTTTCCAAAAACAAAGGTTTGCGTGTCATGATTTCATTCTGCACCTCAATGACACATTTCTTGAACCAGTAATAGTTTTCTCGTTTTGTGTCTTCCTGTGTTGTGTGTGAAAAAATATTGCCATGGCCAAGAAACAAATTATTGATGTATTGCTTGACTACATTCTTTTCTTGCATCATGTACTCGAGTCTCCCATTTGAATCGATTTGGATATTAGCAGAATCCAGTTTCTTGAATATTTTGGTGCAATCCGATGAATCATTGTAAACCAATGATATTAGGGGCGTCAGGTCTTGGTCCATATCGCAAAAATTCTGCTTTGTGCTTGGATGGCCGAAGGACCCGCAAGACAACGTGTCTGCATACTTTTTGAGTGCGTAATTGTTGTCAATTCTGGCATTCAATTTGATTCCTCCATACGAGAAAACTTCAGGAGTACACAGGCCACACTGTTTGCCTTCCGTGACAATTTCCTGGGGCGAGTCGTCGGATAAAAACATGATGTCTGCTGATCGCAATCCCATAAAACGCATTTTTTCTGAAGATTTGCAACTTCTGTCGCTACTGCCATGTTGCAAGCATTCGTGGTGAAGGTCTGACGAGTTTTTGACGACAAAGGTTATTTCGTCAAATCGCTCTGACATGCGCATCCAGTAGTCTACATTTTCAGCGTTGGGATCGACGTTCTCAAGCTCGACCCAGCCCAGTGTAGCGCTATGTAACCACTCAAAGTCGCACACGTGCGGCTGTAGGTGCATGAACGGGAACTCGGCGCCAATGTGCGATTGAATTTCATTAGCGTATCTGGCTTCAAAGGTATCTTCGTCGCTGGAATATTCACGCGCGAATCTTGAACACGGTTTACCCCCGCACTGCCCGGAGATTGTTTTGTTCAAGAGAATCAGGGGTGGGTGGTTTATGAAATTGAAAGGCACGTCGCTACTGGCGTTTCGTGAGCATATAAAGTACGTTCTTGAATTCATATTGTGCTCTGTGCAGAGATGTTTCTTCTTGGTTTTTAACATTTGTAAGGTGCGTTCATAAGTCACTGTGCTGTGGTGAGAGCAATATCCAAGAAAGTCCATCAGCCCTGACACGCGCTGAAACGGTGAAGCGCCAGCAACACGGTTCACGCCGCCGTGTGGAGTAGCACCCCGCGCTGTCAAGCCAAACTCTATGCCGTAATGTTGCATGTTGTTGTTTACCTTCAAAGTCACATCTGAACACTCGCCCTTGTAATCGCAGACTTGTCGTGAAGAACACTCGCTGTTTTTCCAGCAAGAAGGGTTGACATCCTTGTCGTAATGCAGTTCAATGTTGCATTTTTCTCGCACTTCATCGTCCAAGTCCATGAGCTGTTCGTATAAATCAAGATCAAAGTCGTCGCCGTGCCAGTGAAATAGCTCGAGCACGTCCGAAGCCATGAGCAGGTCTTGATAGGCGCTGGTCAGACTCAGCGTGTGTGTGTCTGTGTTCTTATGCACAAACGGTCTTAGCAATGGATATAAGTACCCGATTGCTTCAGAAACACCGGCCGATACTCGAACGGCTGGGGTCCGGGAGCACGTGCTGGAAATATCGCTGGTTTTGGAGAATAGGCCCGATTTCTTGCAGTTTCCAGTCTCTGCGCAAATACGATGTGTGTTTGTCGCCAACACTGGCATTCCAATAGAAGGCTCGCGGCAAAACCCTGAGCTGCCAGAGCGAATGTGTGGGATTTTATCCGGGCGCACCATATGCGGGACCACGGCGACTTCTTCGATGGGTCCTGCCTCGTTTCCATCTTCAACGACGGCAACCATGTACGTGCTGTATGCGGAGGCCTTGTCGTAGGTTTCCGACAGAATTTCTCCGTATGGGTACTGCCAATGTTGCGGCCAGTATGCGATGTCGGCTGAGCACTGGCGTTGTTCATTCTGGTCCGGGCTGGGGAAAAAAAAGTCGTGTCCCTGCCTCATGCCGAGTATGCCCATCTCTTTCCTATAAGTTTCATTATGCAAGACATTCTGAGCAAAACTCTGGCTCAACAGGGGGGCGTCGCTAAACACGGACTCGCCGGTTTTGTGCAGCATGAAGAGGGGGTCGAATATGGCACACGCCGGTACCAGCATATCTTTGGAGAGCACGGGCCCTTCTGGGCTGGAGCTCAGGTTTTTGCACAGGACTACATCGTAAAACTGCCTTCTGGCATCGACGTTTGTGATTGCAATACAGCCCGCGTATGAAATGGCCAACTCGGCGCTGTCGCTGCTGTCTACGGTGAAATTGCATGACGGGGTTATCTCACGCCCGGCTTGCATGTTGTTTGTATATCCCACGTCAAAGGCCAAAAAATCCTCACACGACTTGAGCTTCTTGAGCTTGACCTGGCAGCGTGTGCCCCACAGTCCGACTTTCTCGGCCGCTTCCACTAGATCACTGGGCTCTACGTGTTCAATTTGCTTGAGCAAGCTTTCCCAGGCAAATTCAAAAAGGAAACGTACACAGGCCGAGACGGCCGGGGACTCGGCGACAGAAGTCAACACTGGAAAGCCCTTTTGGGAAATGGTTTCTGTCACCTTTTCACTCCCTTTACAGTTTTCATTGACGATCGGGTTATTGCTGTCCGTTGTATTGATCAGGCGGTCTTTTTCGGTGAGTTCAAGTCGCATCTTATGCGCCACGTGTTTCAGGTTGCTCAGTGAAACGCCGCCTTTGGGAAACAGCATCAGGTCTAGTGCGTCAATGGTCAAGTTTGTGCTTTCCTGAAGATATGCGGTCAAATTGGAGGGTAGGAAGCCTGTCAAGTCGGACAGGCCCTGAGTCTCACATTCGTACCATCCTGATGCATTTATGCGCTGCAAGGTGGCGCGGACCTTGCTTGCGTCTGTGACTGGATATGATATCAGCTTGTTTGTGTCGGCTTCACCGACAGTCGTGATCGAGTGCAGATATTCCCGGTACTCATCGCCCAAAACTTTCAACTTGCATTTGTCTCCCACGTTGTGCCCGCAAGGACACAGAGTGCCTACATTTCCCACTGATCGATGGTAAAAGCCAAATACACTGATCATATCGCTACTGGATAAGAGTTCCTTCAATGTGGTATCGCTGGTATTAATGTTAAGCCATGTGCTAGAGAAATTGTTGTAATCAAACAAAGCAAAACGCTGCGGCCCCGTGTCTTCTGTTTCCGACTTGCAAAATTGAGAATTTCCAGAAATATACCGTTCGTCGTACAAAGCGTCAATGGGATTTACTTCGTTTTTGCTCTCGTGCAACAGCGCCTGGATCATTTGTTCCCGGTTCATATCCCCTGTCTGCTGTAGGTCCGTCGGGTTCCACTCACGGCCTTGCGATAATAACCCGGCCACCGTGGAAAAGGTTTCCAGCTTGTCAAATACGACTGTTTCGTGCGTCCGCGTGCTGGCCCGCAGCAGACTATGGCACTGCTCGATGATGGAGATTGGGTCCTTGTTGCGCGTCATCGGAAAGCGGTAGCTGTCAGGGGAGAAGTCTACGATTCCATTTACTGGATACGAAATATCCTGTTTCTGCAGCAGCTCCAAATTGTCATTGTACTCCTGAATCGATGCGTTAAACTCTGCGCCGGTGAACCGCGTCCAGAACTGCCACAAAAACGAAAACAAGACCACAGTCAGTTGGCACATTTCGCGCGGCTTGGTTCATGCTCAAACTCATGGCGCGCAGCTTGGACATTTTGGCCAAGCTAAGAGGGCATCAGCAGCTGATGCTGAGAGAGACGTCAGCAGAGACACAAGAAAAATTTGTCGACGTAATGAAGACTATGTACGTGGAGAAAACCGGAAGTTGTTGCCCACCGTGGCCCGATATGGTCGATCCGGTTTGATCCATTACATTGGCCTCCCAAATTAGTTGCTGTATAAAATGCTCCTCCTCCACCACCAGCATAATATTCTTTTTGTATAGGTCGATCGAATCAATTTCGTTATGTTTTGGAGCATGGCCAGGGTGCTACAGGAAATATCCAATGAACTCAGCCACGTGAATCCAGACTTTTCCACCCCATCGGAAGACACGGTGGTGGACCAGCTCTTGCTGGCCCCGACAGCAAACAACGCACGCGAGCACCCTATCTTTCTACAGGTCATGGCCGCTATAGACAACTCAAATGCAGGGAACATACCTTCACATCGCTGATGGCTTTATACTGCAAGTCCAGATCTCCGATGCCCTGCTGCACAAACGAAGAGATATTGATGGTCATGTCAAAGTTGAATCTCGGCGCAAAGCTTACGTCCCACACATGGCATGTCTCGTCGTTCCACTGGGTGCAGCAAGGGTTATTGCACGCGTAAAGATTCCTGTTTGTGAGCTCGTTTTTGACTTCTTGCAGCTTATTCATGATGACTTGCACAAAATTAATTCCTGTGCTTGGGTCGTCCTGCAAGACTGACAGAATGTACGAGACAGCAGATACGCGGGGGTCGGTACCACACGTCCTGGACTCAAAAATCGCACCGTCGTCGCTGTAAAGCGTTTTTTGCGCACAGGGAAATTCAAAGTCGCGTGAAGAGGCGTTTTGGTCACGCGAGTACACCAAGCTTTCTAAAATGCCCTGAATGTCAGCCGGAAGGGCCTCGACCTTATTGTATGGTCCGAGTAGTATACAGTCAATAAATTGGTGGAAGAAATCACCTTCCACAGACTTGAACTCAAACTGTGTATCTTTTAACAGGTCCTTTGCACTGTCGAGATAGTGATTCATTGTGTTTTGGGCACACGCTGCAACGTTTTCAAAGTCGGTCTCGGGGCTGTATCCAGACGCCTTTGTCTGGTACGTGTCCACCACATTTGTACTGCTTCCACTGGCCAGTGTATTTGTGTTGTAGAGGATCCTACAAGGCACCCCGTAAAGCGTCGTATTGCAAAAGGTTCCACTCTCCTGCTGACACGCTCTTATGTCGTCGGCAAACTCCCCAGGCCCAATAGCAAAGGCAGGTGTAGAAAGATAACCACACGCGTCGTGCCCTTGCGTTTCGGTCTCCGTGATTTTTTCGTATTCAAAGTAGGCGGAAACGGTCTGCATGTGCGGAATGCCTTGGGTTTTCAGCTTATTCTGTTCAAAAAACAAAAACATACAACCTCCGATTGAGTTCATCTTTGGACCACCTTGGAGGCAATGTTGCGTTTCCTCACTCATTAAGTCATTGAGTTGCTCCTGCAACTGCAGCAGTTCGGACTTTGACACGGCGTGACTGCTTCGCTGCTGTTGTATGATCTCTTGCATTTCCTCATTGTAGATCAAAAACGCGCCGCGGTCAAAAATCTTACCGGCAAAGTTGTCGCGGCAACGCGTGAGCACTGATAGGGGGTTGATGCCGTTGTGCATCCATCTGGAGAAGACACTGTCAAGGTTGTCTAATTGTGTACAGGCGCCCTCACCCATGCCGATGCATTCGAGGTACTGATACAGTTTGCTGTTTGTGCCAGAATCGAGCTTTTGCTTGAGGTACTGGAACGAGTACGGATTGTAGACATATTTCATCGTCCCCGCTCCGTCGACCAACTCAAGCACGCCGGAGCACCACAACGCACCGTTTTCGGCCAGTTGCCCCGCTGCTTGCTGTGTGATGGCGTAGACATCATCGTTACAGACGCACTGCGACTGGTATTTGATATCGCTCGCGTACGGCCTGCACTCCATGGGATCGAAAGCAGATACAAGGCGCGCTACGCTTTGCATGATACCAACAACCCAGTCTACTGCAGTGTTGATCTCATTTAGGATCACAAAACGGTTGTAATATTTTGAGATCATTATCAGGGACGGACCTGCGCTGGCAAGGGACACCAGCACGCGCTGAATCTTGCCGCCATTCCGTTCAATTTTGACCGATTTTTGCACCCCACCAAAATCCCGCAGCATATTTTGCGTAATGATTTCATTGTCAGTTGGAACCTTGGCAGTCGAGGTTTCAAAGCTACTAAAAATGCAGATATTGGTTTCTTCAGACCCTATTGTATTGTCCAGGATGTTGACAACGCCGCCTGACAGTTCCGCGAGTTTGTCGGCCCCGCATAGAACCAGCTTTTGCCGCGCAAACAAGTAGTGCGGGACGCCCAGCAGGATCGAATGGATCACCTCGGTCACGTATGTCGTAAGGCCTCGCACGCGGAACTGATTTTTAGGAGAGATAAAATCGAGGTCTCTTCGGCTGATGGACCTCGAGCTCTGGATCCTTATCCTCTGCACGTGGTATACGGTGGAGAAAATTGCAGGGATCACGCTGCTCACCAGCGCGCTAATGTCCTTGAGCTCGCAGAAGCGATTGACATAATAGTCAGACAATGACTGAATGTCGATTGTCTGTTTGTTCAAATTTTTCTGTGTGAAGGAAAAGACGCCAATGTAAAATTCAACAAAGGCATAAAACGCCACCTTGGTGTCGGACATGATGTACTCGATGGTCTCCTTTAGAATCCCACCACCGACACAAAATAAGTTTTGGTGGTTAAAGGTCGTTGCGATGCATTTTCGTGTCGCGCAGTTTTCCGCGGCGTAGCACCGTTTCTGCAGCTCGCGGTCGCTGCACTTGAAGCAGCTCATGTACGAGCACTCTGCTTCTATCTCCACGTTTTCTACCATCCCCAGTTTATCCTCGACAACGACCTTCCAAAACTCATCACTGTCAGTGTTTTTTTCGATGCGCATTTCCATGAACCACGGGTCCCCACTGTTTGATGACACTGATTTGCACCCGATTGAAGAGTACAGGAAAATATTCCGGTCTCTGACTGGCTCTGCTAAGGTCAGGACGCGATTCCGGCACGGAGACGAAAACACGGTGGGGCTGCGTTCATATTCGTGCAGGCCCATTCCGCGGAAAATATTTCCTGCTGAAAAAAATGCTGACTTCAGGTTAAAGCCTTCTTCCGCGTCAGATGCGGTCAACTCGTACTTGTGTTCTGTGGTGTTGTATGTCAGCAAATAGGTCTCTGCAGTCATTTCGCTGATCACTGCGTAGGGTTTGGTGCTTTCAAAGACCAAGACATTCCAGACGCCGGATGCACCCTGTGATATTGCGACTGATCCGTCGTAGTATATCTTTTTATACGCCAACCAACCCAGCGACCCCGGAGTGGAATCATATGGGTTGTCCCACGACTGATGGCTTTGAACTATTAATTGATCTTCATTTTCCGTCGTCAACGCGATGCCGACTGTCGACCTGCTTTCGACGCGCTTCATTGTCTTGTCTACCATGACGTGCAGGCGCAATGTAAACAAGAGGCTGAATTCGCCTCTTTTCTCTGAAATCCCTGGCAGAACACTGACATGGGTGAAGACAGGGTTAAAGGGGAACGAGACATCACCGGATAATGCAGGCTTTTCATCGAGCATTAATTCCGAATCGTCGCTGTTTTCAAAGACAAACTTGTCAGCGACAAATACACTGTCCAGAATCCACGCGCTGCGCTCCTCGCCTCGACTGTCAACATCAATGCGGTACACGCCATTCTTGTACGACATTTTTTCCCACGCCACCAGCAGCACTGTAAATACGTCGCCGGGTTGTTTCGTGTGGAGAATGGAGACATCAATAATTTGGTGATGAGACCTCTGTTTTTCTAGAATGGTCTCCGTGTTTAGTCCTTCGACTTCTGAATACAAAAAGAATTCCTGTGCGTGCTCGAGAACACCAGACCGTGTAAGTTTCATGTACGTAAGGCCTTCCGCTGTCAACACCACGCAAATCGAATGGTACATCCATTTCCGTTCTGTAGCGACCAAGCGTCCTTGCTGCAGTGTCCTTGCCACCACAACAATGTTCTTGATGCAGCCGGTGTTTTCACCTTCGTCAACATCGAGCTGCGCCACGGCAACCGGTTCAAATGGATCCTGCTCGGACATTCCCTCAATGTCCTCAAAAGTAGTCGGGATAGACATTTTGTATTGGCCTGTAATGGCTCTGTTGGGATTGGCAGCCTTGGCCTTTTCAACCTCAAACTGCAAAATGTCGACGGCGCATTTTTGCTGGCAGGATTTGGTGTACCCACAGCGCTTAAACGCCGAGATCGGCTGCGGGGTGATGCTGGTCAGCTGCTGCACGGCGTCGAATGCCGTCTCTGTGCAAATCTGCCGCAGCTCCGGTTCCATTCCAAAATAACCCGCAACTTCGCTTGGGACATTGTTGAGAGACATCAACGCGAGGTCGATGTGCCGGAAATAGCGGGCAGGCATTTCCATCAAGTTGGCGCGGAAAATGTCGACGAAGCCCGTGCACAACGCCAGCCGTTGCTCATAATTGGAGAGAGTTTTCTTGCTCCAATACGATTGATAATGCATTTGGATGGAGTCAGGCAAGATGTCAACACAGTTTTGCAGGTTGTCCTCGTTGCGAACAGAACAGACACAATTGGAAATGTCCGAGAACACAACCATGTTTGAAAACGTGCGCACGAGTGCGTAATGCCACTCGACCACAGCACGACAGCCGTGGAACAATGTCTGTCCCAAGGGGCCGGCGGAGTCCAGTGTAACGTGGGGCAATCGGTTGCAAAAAATTTTTGCCGGCGCAAACACCATGTTCTTCATCTTGTTATTTTGCAGGCTGTCAAAAATCAGGTTGCTGATACCCCGAAAAACGTTCAGGATGATTTGTTGATCGTGCGCGTACAACTTTTGGTCGATAAACTTCAACAGGATCTCGTCCCATACAAACACAAATGTCATGAACGCGGTGAGAAAGGAGGCACTAAAGAGATTCCACGCGGCAACAACGGCCGAGTGGCTCCAGTGTACCATGTTGGGGTCCAGGCCCAAAAATATGGAGACATAGCGAAACGTTTTGAGCACTGTCAGGTCAAGGTGGTTGTTAAAATTGGACACTTGTTGCGTGACACCGGCCATGCTGAGCTGTGCATCCGAGTTTTTGTACGCGCCATGGTTCAATTTCAGGGCGACTTCCTGTTGAGTGGAATTTTGCAGCTTTTGCTCGACGATGCCAAACAAGTTTAACGCGTAGTTGTTGATAACAAGCTCCCCCACTTCAGCTGTAATAATCATGCTCTTACTCAGCAGTGTCATAATGTCTGGCACCAGTCGTTCTATTTTGGGTGTCTTTTTCATTGGCCATGGCACATCCTTTCGCATGGCAAGCGTCCTGGTGTGAATAAAATAAAGCCGCGTCGTTGCCCTCGAGGCCTCAGGATACTGACAGTCTGGGTCGTTTGGGGTGCGCATGCCAACATCATGCTTAATGTATTTCAAGAACCCATGCTTCGTGATCACGAGAACGTTGAGGTCGTCAAACAACGACATGCTCTGAATAAACAGGTTGTGTCTGCTGTCTGTCTCCATATTTTCAGAATTCCAAAAACGGTCGTTGCCGTCAAAGACCACCTCGCGCGTGAGATTTCGCGAGCAAGAGCGAGCTAGCAACTCGTTGTAGAACAACTGGTTTCGTTCGATCACAACCTCGCCCAGTGAACATTCATACATGGGACGCGTCATAAAGACCCTCGCACTGCGAAAGATACTGTCACCATCGTCACCGATGCTCGTCAGTTTCGTATCGTCGTTGCAGTCTTGCAAGTATTCCGGCGCAATGACATCCAAGTCTGGGTTCACAGCGTAGAAAAACCCTGTGCGCGTTTGCACGCCAAAGTTTTGTGATGCAAACACGTCGGATGTCGCGTATGGGATGCGAAAGAGATGGGAAGTCGGTGAGCTATCAAGTTGCCATCCAGACGATGCCGAGATCGACGGAATCTTGTCAATGACTTTGCGGACTTCGTACTTGCCCAAGACGGTGGACGTCAAGCGCATCACATCAGCCGTCCACACACAGTCCCCATTCTGAATTGAGCAGGAGGGCACCATCACGGCGTCTCCTGCAAAAAAGACGGGCTGGTTCCATGCCCACTCGTAAAAGGACATTTCAACCTCGGGCACTGTCAGGGACGCATTTGTGCTCAACATGTCTGTTTCTGTGCTCACGTATGAGGTTGCCGAGCGACAACTGGTGGTGTCGCCGTCGCCCTCATTCGCCGTGATCAAATTTTGCGGGCTCTCCTCGTCATTTGCTTCTTTCTGTGTCAGTACGTGCAAATTGCCCCCGCCACCCGTCACGCTGCAACGTGTGTTGGTGCGCCACACACCGCCTTCGATTGTCCGCTTGCCATACAAGGTCATGGGGTAGACACCCTTTCCGCGGTGGTGCATCGCGAGACAGTATGGAAAGCAGGAGGAAAACGAGGTTCCTTCGATGCATGCCGCGCGGTTTGTGTTGACAGCCTCCTGACTGTGTCCGTTGTATCGAAACGATCGTGCACGTTCACACAAGGGCTTCACAAAAACGAGCGCGTCGACATTGTTGCATTTTCGGCTGTCCTGCACGCATTCTGACGCAGAGCTGCCAAATGCAAACTCTCTGGACTCCTGCCGGTCGTCGTTTTCAAACGCGCTGATTTGCGGAAACCGGACAGGCTGCACGGAAATCTGAATCGAGTCACAGGTCAGGTATCCGGGCGTCAACCCGTTTTCAAAGTTGACCGGAATCACATACTGCGCGTCGCCATCTGCGTGCTCGGGCCCCTCAGACACCGAAAACCTTGCGACGGAGCAGGAAATCTTCACCTGACCGCCGTCCATCCTGCACGAACACCCCATGATACTCGTGCGCTCTTCGCCGTCATAATCGACCTCGTCTATAGTCTTGGCAAACGATATTGGCACGACGCCGTGCCTGATCTCGACCGGTGGTGTGAACGCAGACTCAAGAACCCTGTTGCCGGTTGCTACGGGTGCGCGCCATATGACCTTGCGCCCATTGGTGTATGCAATGGTATAGTCGTTCATCCGCAGCACAGTGTAGTCCTCGTTGGGAAATTGCGCGTCCAGCTGGCTTGCTGCCAGTAATTCGTCTCCAACCGCCACGTTTTGACTGAGCTTGCGCCTCAAAAATATGCTCAGAACCGCATCGTTGGCGCGTTGTATCCACAAGTCCAGGAGCTCGCCCGCATTTGCTAATAGCCGTTTAACATAGAAAAAAACCGGCGACACGTCAGGGACACAGTAAAAAAGGCTGTGTTTGTCTTGTACCACCAGCCTACAGCGCAGCTGTGTAGTGTCCCATATGTCCCACACCAACTGGATGAAGACGTTGATAGCGTCCGACAGTACCATTCCCAGTTCGGGTCTTGAGAGTGGGTACATGAGGACATCAACAAACCCGAGGCTCAGCGGACACAGTTGCGTAAAGAGCCTTATGAACGAGGAAGCAGCCATCTGCGTCTTCAAAATCCCTGTTTCCAGTTTCAGTTCTCTATTTTCAAAGTCTAGACAAGGAACGCTGGTGTCAGGGGTAATGGCAACATCGTCGTGCCATTGAAAAAAACGACACTGCCAGTTAAACTGCATCCACGCGAATGCAGCGCTTGCCATGTCGTAGAGCGATTCGCCAATGTTGAGAAAAATGTTGCGCACCAAGTCCTTGGCATCCAGGTCGGACAGGACCAGTTTCAACACGTTGATAAACACCCTCTTTGTCGTGTCGATGACAAAATTCCAGATTGGCACCAATACCTCAGCGGAAATCTTTAGTATCCAGGTAGACGACCGTATCGCGCTGATGGTGGAGGACTCGGCCAGAAACTTGTTGTAACCTTCTTCCAAATAAACCATCAACGTCGGGTAATTGTCGTGGATGGCACTGAGCAAAATCAGTATCACCAGAAACGGGAATAAAACCATAAACGTTCTAAATACGTATACCACGCTTTGTGTGATTAGCACCGTCAGTTTTGCCAACAGACCCTGCACGAACCCGGACACGTTTGTCGTGTTGAGCTGTTCTGCACCCGAGACTGGTCGCAGAGACAATGCCATGGAGAAAATTCCCGTTACTGCGAAGGCAAGCGTTGAGACGATGCCAATGACCACGAAATAAGCCACATAAGCAACGGAAAAGAGAAAAAAGTCGTCGTTGAGGACAATCATCCGGCCCGAATTTTGCGCTCTGCCGATGCACAATCGGCATATATATACCTTATCAACAGGAAAAATTTAACTTTGTTTTATGACGCTGCTTGTCCACACAGCAACGATTGCGTTTTAAACTTGGGCATTTGCACGGAGATTCTTGGGCAAGTGTCTTGCGTACCTTTTCTCTCCCACCCAAAATTTACTCGTAATTATATGAGATTCCCGTGTGCGTACACGACATGGGGCGCACAGCACTGGAAACCATTTTTTCTTTCATGTCACTGTCGAAAACAGACGTACAGAATTTTTGTCTCGGCGCATGAAACGACGTCGACAATGCCCACTGGGTCCTGCTCCAAAGCTACACACAATGCATTGCAGTAAATTGCAAGTGTATAATAATTGGACTTGTGTATATAAAACGGGACAGAGTTTTACTGGCCGACACCACAACTCCGCCATGACTTCCTGCTTGTGCCGAGCAGTCCTGCTTTGCGCTGTTTTTCACGTGGCGTTTTCGGCAAACTGCAAGAATGTCAAGGCGACCGCAAACGAGTTGAATGTTCTTGAGAAAATGGATTGTGCCACTGCAATCGAAACGATCGGCTTCAACCGCAATTATTTTGACAAAACAGCCGAAAGCAAGCCGTCCTGTTTGTCCGAAAAGCTTTTGTTATCTGCGCAAAACGCAGAGGGTAGGATCACCTGCTCGTGCCCGGTGGGCTACACAGACAGCATTTTTGACGACGCTTCGTACCCTCTGGGGTTCGGAGAGGTTGAAAAAAGCGATCTCCCAGAAATGCACTGTGACATTCCCTGTTCAGAGGAACACTTCAAGATACTGAGTAACGACCTTTCAGATTTATGTACCTGCAAAGTGGCAGCAGGTTGTGTGTTTACTAACCGGCTTTTCAGAGACCCCGAGCTCGCTTCTGACGACGTCATCATTGTCATTCCCAACGATCTGAAAATGGACACACGAAGTGTGTCGTGTCAGGAATCGTGCAGAGATGACGGCAAGGCCGCGTTTTCCGATATTATCCTTTGCGAGCAATTCGGGGATGTCAACGCCTGCAATAGTGATATGAAGCGACACGAGTGTGCGCGGGGTGAGTACATGGAAGTTTCTAGCAGTGACAAGAGAGCGTGTAAAAAGTGTACAGTCACGTGTGCACCTGGGTGGGGTGTCGTATCGCCCTGTCAGAAATGGGCAGACCTCAAGTGTGAGCAGTGTAAAAACGGGCAATACGTTGACCCAAAAAACTTACAATGCTCTTCCTGTGACACGGACCAGGTTTACGACCAAAGGCTGCAAAAATGCGTCAGGGTGCACAGAAACATTCTGAGTGAGAAACGCGTGGCTTGTTTGGGTGGCGAGGTCTATGTCGAGTATTTGCCGCACAAAGACAAGTGCCGTGCTTGTGCAAAAAACACCAAACGTGTCCAAAACACATGCGAGCCTTGTGGTGACAACGAGTACACGGAGAACATCGGGTCAACGGAATGCCTGTCATGTTTGCCATCGCATTCCAGAGGCACTGAGCACAGCGTGTGTATGGAGTGCAAAGAGGGCTTTGAGCGCAAAATGCACGACACGGAATGTGTTGAATGCAAGAATGATTTTATCCGAAAACAGGGTATGCCGCTGTGCGTACGATGTGCCGACGGATATCAACCAAACAAGATTGGCAACGAGTGTGTTGTTATGTTGCCAAATGAAGCATGCAAATCCGATGAATATTTCATGGACGGGAAATGCAGAGCCTGTTTTCTACCACCCACCCCCTGTCCTGCGCACATGCACTGGAAGTGTCACCGCTGCGAGAGAGATCACATTTTTGCCATCGCCAATCTTCGGCCGTGTGACAACATATTCACAGTCTGGCCTGAAATGCAAACTCAAGTTGATTTTCCGTCGATTGAGCACTATGTGCGGATGTCTTTGAAAATAGACGGGGCGTGTTCGAAAGACTCGGACACAAAAAAGATAGAAGAAACCATCTTATTCAACACCTTGAACGATTTTTATTTTACTGACGCGCGGCCAAGTTGTGAGGTGTGTTGTGTAGAAAACTTTTCTTTTCAAGAATCGCATGAAAGCGGGCTGTTTTCTTGCTCTAGTACTTCTTGAAAACAAATAAATGATCAAACAACACAGACAGACCCGCGTTTTTGATAAAGAGTAACACGTTTATTCAAAATCAATGATCATAATCTACCTGCATGGCAACCACACCAATGCCTACTCAATGGCAAGAAAGATCAGCTTCATGAGACCTTGGTGTCCTCAATCTGGATTGTCTTGCGACCAGCATGAATGGCAATCTTCTGCGACCGCTGAAAATACTCGATGATATAATTCTCCCCGTCTTCCTGTAGGGCGGTGATTGCTTCCTGCAAAGGACGTACACGAGCGTGTGAATGGCAGTAAATATAAACACAACATACAGCACTTGCATTTTTAGGAGTCGTGACCTGTTGAAACTTGCAATCGCTATTGATATCTTTGCAGATCTCCTTCACAAGGCGATAAAACGGCTTCTTCTGAATCAAGGGCTTGGTGCTCTTTTGCAGCTTGCGGATTTCGCGAATGGAAACCGTGCCCGGTTTGAACTTGTATCGTTTTTTTTTCTTGTCAGTGTTTGACGCGTCCACGGGGTCCGAAACCTGCTGCACAGTATCTGCCTGCATTTCTCTGGACAGCAAAAACAAATGCCTTATATATTTCGAATGTTTCAGTGCAATAGATATCCGTGCTTGCGATCAAATTTGAAAAGAAGGCAAAATAGGGAGTACGGCACCCGTTCCAAACAGATGCGATGCATTTTGTGATCGCACGGTGTTTCTGTGTGTGTATTATTTTTTTTGTAGAAGCATACATGTACACAATAAATGCAGGATTAGCTATAAAAGACAGAACCAAACATACCGTGATCCATGTCCGGCGCCATGCTACTTGATTTGCCAGATCAGTATGCTGACAGACAACGAGTACTTCGGCGATATATTACTTATTTGAAGACCATGAATCGAGAAAGCGAAATATACGGCGTGTGCAAGCAACCTGTCATGCCGATGCTTTACACCGATATAATTGAGACACTGCTGAACCCAAAACAGAGTGAAAGGCTGCCGTTTTTGGTTATTAACGACAATTTTGCGTACCGGCTTCAACTGCTGCCTGTGGATACAAAGGGCGGGGAAAACGAGACCAACAATTGCTTTCTCCTCAAATACACGGAGGTGCGCCACACGGAAAAAAATACAAACATGCAAGAAAATAGAAAGAGGTGCAGAGACGCTTGAGTGGGTTAGCAAAACTCACCGCATCGACAACGTTGCCCGCTTACAACACGTGTATTCTGTTTCATTTTTTTTGCGGGATGGACCCGATGTTGCTCTTTACCGAAACCAGAATGAACATAGACAGTGGGACCGACCTGGATGCAGATGATTGGGGCGAGCACTTATGTGACTCGAATACCAGCGATGCCTCTAAAACGGGTTGGGGAGATTCTTTATTCAACACAGAAAATATTGATACTTTGTCACAAAAGGCATACCCTCTCATGGACCGATTTCTCAGTGACACACTAGTGTTCATGCGACTGCACCAAGAACAAGTGTCAGATGCCCAGGAAGTTGCCGCAAAAACAGAAAATTTACACCGCCAATGTCAGCATCAAGACTGAATCGGCGCCTGCAGTGCATGGTGAAGAGCCTGCCACATGTCTTGGTCCAGTTCTGCCAAAACAACCCCCCCGTCGATCAACATCTGTGCGAAGCTGTCGAGCATCGCCGCATGCGAAGGCCCTTTGTGATGAACCCCACATGCATCTACCCTCTGTGACTTGAATAAAACGAGAAAAACAGTCTGTGCAAGCACACCAACTATTTTCTGCACACTCTCTAAATAAGAAATGTCAGATTCCGCCAATGCAGTCAACAGAGCTTGCAAGCCGAGTCCAGGGTCTGTTGTCAGGATCAGCTGTCCAATCGAAAAGGCAGGCAACACGTCATGAAATCTGGACAAAGACGCCCTCGCGGCTTGTATGACCGTGTTTTCGTGCATGCAAAGCATGTCACTAGAGCAATAAAAGTCGATTTTGGGCACCGGGTCTTTGTGAAACGATGTCCCGACCATGTTTTTTTCTGGCTCCTGTGCACTGTCAAACTCTCCAAGCAGAAACTTGATGTCTATCTGTGAAAATTCAGAAATTGTTTTGTAGTACTCAAGGAAAACAGCCCGGCAATTCATTCCTCATGCACGCCACAGTGGCGTATTTTATATACTTTCACGACTTTCTGCGCATACGTATGCGCGTTTTTGCTGCCCAGGCGTCAATTAAGGTTTGCGACACAAATGGTGTCCACTGCAACTCGTTGCCCTCACAAAACTTTACAAGAAATTCTTTGTGGATTCCAGACCCACGAGTCTTTTGAATACTATCCGCTGGAAGCATTTTGCTCCATTTTCTGCGGCCTCTACGCCGTTCCCATGTTTGCATCAATCCTTGTGAAACCTCATCAGACCACGAATCAAAGCGGGCACTATAATTGGTCCAGCGGATCAAAAATTCCCGCCTGCCACTCTTTTTGCGCTCATCCAGAATATAATCAGCAGAATGCATCCGTCCTGCTCTTCGCGGGGCCATACTTTACTGCGAAGCCATCGGGAAAAGCCGATGCCGGGTTATTACTGTTGTGTGATTTATATTTTTTTGTGGTGTGTGCCAGTGAGCCCAAACCACGCAAGCACGTGGTGATACATTACATTCAGTCTGTCACATGTATTGATATAAAAGAAGCTACCCAGAAACGATACATCTAAAAACATGAGTTCTTCACAGGGCACGGTGAATAGTATGCATTTACTTTTATTACACCCTAGTACCCTGGTCAAAAATGATGGAGCCGTGTACAAGCCGATGAATCAGGTGCTGCACAAAGAGGAAATACACCCAAGACGTCTGTCTTTTTCAGACCGTCAGTGCCAAGCAAACGAAGACAGTCAGTTTGTGACCTTTGTTCTCTTCAAACTGTTTCAGACTGGCTGCAAATTCTTCGTGCAAAACATGGCATTGAGATTGTATTTTGGAAAAAAGCTCGGAATTCATTGCGACTTGGTCGGGTACCACAAAAAGAATGATCAGATTTTCATCATATCCTATGCACGGACGAAAACCCGAATACGTCGCTCCTGGATGCATCTAAACAACTTTTACAATGTGATACAAAAGGTGATTTCGCCACATACTACCGTAAAAAAGATCGTGGTTCCGTTTCATATCTACAAGAACTCGAAACGTATTTTTTTCAGAAAAAAGGACCCCTTCCAAAAAACATAGTAGGTCATTACGTGTTTATTGATAAACCTCATACAAGCTCCCGCATGGCCCTCGCGCTTGATTCTGGCCGGAACAAAAACTTGAACCACTTCCGTCTGCAGCTGCTCACATTGATTTACCAATAAACACTTGATCTCTTTGCAAGTCTTTCTCATGGCATTGCACAAAGCGCATAAATGTCCAATATCTCTCTTGAAAACTATACAAGCATGCTTTGATGCGGTCACAATTAAGCGCGGGGTCCAACGTATATAAGAAAAGATACCAACCCGACTCAAGATGCGCGTATGTCACACACCCGGTGCCTCAAAAAAGCCCTACGAAACTTGAATGTGCTGAGGCAGCAGTTGAATGAAAATAACGTACCGGCCTCGGTGGCACAGGGTGTTGACAACAAGCACCCAAACATGTGTTTTTTAAAAGATATCGATCAGACTGTCACGTGCCTGAAGCGCCTGGTTCGTAAAAACTTCAAAAAGAATCAAGTTGAACTATCAATGATGCTCAATCTCTACCATCTCGAGTATTTTTTCCAGACTGTGACGTCGACCAGGCAGTTTACTGCTCTGGTTTTGCGCAAGATTGTCAACAAAAGACATCGCTATCTTTTGTTGGCCATGAGCGAATACGACCATAGAATCATGCGGTCATTGAAGCTGACAATCAAAAACTGTATGATCAACACATGGAGGAAGTGCAAGCAAGACATTGACGCCATCTTTTTGTCGTGTGCAGAAGAGGATTCTTGTACCAATTACGCCTTTCAGTTTTATTCTGATCGCGTCTTGAACTTTGGTGATTTTTTGTCGCCTATGACTTCCTTTTCGCTTGAAAGCATGTCGTGCAGGGAGACAACTGGAAATAAACAACGAGGAAAGCGTAGAGACTCGCCCACCTCAAAAAGAGTGACGAGGTGTAACCGCATCGCCAAACCCATGCGTTTATCCGGGCCGTGGATTGTGTAGATTTATCGGGAAGCTGCTGCAAGATTCCACAAACGGACACTTGGAACAGGGTAGCGTTTTGACTCCGTGGTTTGATCCTAACACAGGGCACTGCTTGCATAACACGGATGGAACAAGGTGGATGTTTTTCACGTTTTCAAGTGCAACGATAAGTGGCACAAGTCGTTTGACTGAAGCCATTTTGAACCCCAGTCATTTGCCTCTTTATATAGACAAGCGCCAGTAAAATGATCCTAATATCCGCACATTCCTTTCACATTCAGAGTACTATATAAATAAATAAACATTTTGTGAATATATGAGTGTTGCAAAATTGGACCCATCACGGCACGTTCACGATTCAAAAACATGTTTCGTATGCCAGTGCGACACAGACAACGAGTATCCCGTTTGTCGCAGTAGGGGTGCACGAAGATCTGTTACCAGAAACATGCAAGATAGTCATAACGTCTGCCTCGATTGCCTCCCAGTTTTTTTGCGTAATGGGGAACACTCATGTGGTATATGCAGACAAGGCCTCGACTGGGATTTTATCACTCGCATTCCGGAAGAAGATCAAGCACAGATTCGTCGCGCCAGAATTGAAGGTGAGGAAGCTGAGGCCATGGACTGGGACACTGAATTTACAGAGCAAATGCTGGAACACGAACAGAGCCCCGAGCATGCTGAAATCTTTGTCCATGAAGGTATGATCCCCATGTTCGGGGGCGGGGAAACGGCCTGGACGTTTTGGCATGAAAATCGGTACTCATTCTGGGCCACAGAAAACATTCCGGAATACAAGCAAGTGCTTTGGAATGAACTTGAAGGCTCGAGAGAAACAGGAGATCACTATCTTAACACTTTGCATTTTCTGGCCTTGACTGGTTATAATGAACAATTTGAAGAAGCTCTCGCGATCTATAATACCCACGGGGATGTCACCATGGGATTGAGTACGGACAGGTTACATTGGGCATTGCCTCGTATCCTGTTTGATTTGTTTCAAGTGTCAAAGGAGCTTCCGTGGATTGATAATTCTGGTCGGTTTCAAATTGGAAAACTCTTGCTTGAAGAGTACAAGGTATCATTCCACGAACCAGTCTGTGATGGTAAATCAACTTTGGAGCTCTCTAAGATGGAACCCTGGGTCCATGTCCAAACAATTGTTTTTTACTGTCGTCGAAATTTACCAAGCTTGCCGTATTCGGGTTCAGAACCACCACCGCAGCAGATCCATTTTCTTCGATTCAGGACTGCGACAAATGAAACCGTTCTGCATCTTTTCATGGCAAGACCGATCACAGATATCATCAAGCAAAAACGTGAAGTGCGGTTAAGATACAAAATGAATGAAGAGGAGATTATAAACCTGATCATGAATAAATTTCTCGAGGCTTACTCTGATAACAATGCCCCATTTAGGTCTGAATTTATGATGGTCAGAAACGACGACCAGAAAACGGCGATGAATTTGGCCATCATGGACGAGCCCAACATATTGTCGATCCGGAAGAGGCATCAACCTGGCGCTTCACTAGACGAATGGAGCATCAAAACCAGTCGTCTGTGGCACGTCATCAAACATATGGATGTATTAGAAAAGCCTTCAACGGTTGATGTAGCGCCAGAGTTGCATCATTACATGTCATTTGTGAATGATATTATGGCAAAATTCCAAGCAAATGCGACGCAAGAGGATCAAATCATCAGATCATCGTTGCCGTACGGAATACAGCATTACGTAGACATTTTGGCGTCTATGGGTCTTGTCTTTTCAGAACTGGTTGTGCGGTACTTTCAATTGAATTATCTTTGGTTTAATTGTCATGATGAGGAAATATACTCAAAAAAGATTAATGTTTTTGAGCTTTTGGTGACGGCGGTCCGCTTGCAAAACTTGAAAAGTGTCAAAGAAATTGTCGATCGCGACCATTTGGGCGGTGATTTAAACCATCGTGAGTTCTCAAATAATCCGCAAAGGCTCACGTTATTGCATATGGTAAACTATTTTCCTATTCGAATTCCAAACAATCGACACTCAACACCTGAGCAAATGACACAATTTCTCCTTCAACACGGTGCTCATTATTAATGCCAAGAATCATATATAAAATACAAAGTTTGTGTCGTATCAATGACAAAACACCTCTTACTCCTCCTTGCTCTATTCATTTGTCACGCATGCGCCTTTTCCCCTAGCATGTGCCGGACCGAGCCAAAACCTCCCGTTCCATTGGAGCTGCACAAAATCAAACACCACTTCCCTGTCGTGATTAAGCAGCGGCATGACTTTTTTAACCGCTCCATGGACTTGCAAAGGGAAAAAATCTATTACGTGGCCACATTCACCCGTAAAGGTGTGATTCTGCGACCCAAAAAGTTCCGGCTGCGAAAGCACAGCAAGAACAAAATCTTGGACGCGGTCTGGCGCGTATGGCATGCATGTAAGAAATTTTTTTGAGTGTAGGTCTCGTCTCCACATTGCATAACCCGCGCTTTGCTCGTGGCTGCATGACGTCGCAATGTGTATGCATAGTGCCGCTGATTCGGCAACTCTAAACAGCTTCATTTATGTTCTTTTCCACCCAATAGACGGATCGCCGGGCATCCAACGCCTCCAATGATAAGGCTCAGGAGAGAGGTTGTTCATAGAGGACTTCTTGTGATCGTCCCCTGCATCATCATTTTCAAATAAATCCCACAACCTTTCACTCCCATTTTCCTTCCCCGGCATTGTCAAATGCGTCATGGGGCTCATTTCAATCAGACGATCGTTTTGATCCCGCAACTGTGTTATTTTCTGTTCGTACCATCGAATTTGCTTGTTGAGTCGATCACTCCGTTGCCTATTCCTGTTCAAATCCGTTTGAAGCGTCTTGATGGTCGTGTCTTGCTTGGCGACAATCTCTTGCCATTTTTTGATTTCATGTCTACACTTATCCATCTCATCCTTAGACTTCTCCATCTCATGATTAAACGAGTTCATGAATTTTGACGTTGCCTCTTTTTCATCTATCAGGTCTGAGCACCGCTTGGTGGCCTTTTTCAAAGTAACATGAGCCTCTTTCAGGTTGCCAACAATGTTTCTTATAAGAAAGTGCCTTTGATCAAATTGCGCGGTCATTTTTTCCGACATGTCTTGCACGAGCTTATTCATCGCATGCGATATTGCCTCCGAGTCAAATTGTCCACCGCACTCCATGATCGACACAAGCTCGGCCTGTGTTACATCAACAAGCATCCGAATAATTTCTCTGTTTTTTGCAGCCGCGTCTTCGTTGACTTCGTTCCAACCGTCGTCGGTCACGGGGAACCCGCAGAAAGACGTTTCTGGCATTTCGTCTTGGCGTTCTTTCACCGCATGGTCTGACATGGTGATGTAAGGCGCGCGACTCGTCGTACAATCTGGAAAAATAAAATCGGTTTGATATTGTTTGTGCATTCAGATTTTTGCGCAAATTTGGGCTTGCAAACAAGTTTTACAGCAACATAGTTTTGTTTGGTTAGTTCATGTCCTTAAAGTTTTTTTTAGCCGACAAAAGTGGGAGAGAGCACCTGGTACAAAAAACCAGCGGCCTGCCACCGTCCACGCCACACTCGACCTATCCATGCCCTCCACGCGACAGGCGACGCCCGAGCTGGCGCGGCGGCGATCCGCGCAGTGGCAGCTGGCTCGCGACTACCCGCACCTGTGCACGTGGGCGCGGCTCCGCGGCCTGTTCCAACGCTTACAGGACGCGTGCACGGCCTTCAAGACGGCGTTTGACCGCGCACCCGCGAGTTGTTCTGGCCCCGTGCTGATCGCCAACTTCATGTACAGCAAATCGGGTCAGCCACTGTTTGAGCATGTGCTCGCCGAGTGCCAGAGGCGCTCCGAGTTCATTGCGGTGGCGGCGGAGTTTCTGGATGCGTACGAAGGCAAGCTTGGTGACGGTGAGGAAGAAGTGAGAAAGGCTGCGGCATCCGGGCGCCCAATGACCGACGCCGAGGCGTATGATGCAACAATAGATTTTGCAGAAAATGGTGGAATTGATGATTTCGCCACCCATTGGGAATACTGTCTATTGGATGAATGGACAGACGAGATGATAAACGCAGACCCACGCAAGACGTGGAAGCGCCGACTGCACGAGCGCAGCATAGCATGCATGACCATTGGACCGCTCGTTGGGTGTGGTGAGTGTTGGTCGTACCGCAAGGATCCGGAGGATGAAATGGGCAGCCATTCGGACGACCTCGCCTTTTGCATCAAGGATCGGCTAGAAATGCAGCACGGCAGGGCTGTCAAGTTTCCGGGATATGTCAGCTCTTGGTCGTATGATTCATACCAAAGTGATGATGTTGCCACTCTAAATGACGACACGGGGGTCGACGACATGGCCACCACAGAAGAACATCAACACCTGTGCAGACTCAAGTATGATCTGAAGCGGTGCTACGAAATGTCGCATCTGGTCACGGGGCAAAACAACATCCTGTTCATGACTACGGAAAACTACTCTTTGATCACCGAATTTCTGAACACACTCTGTGCGTGCCACCTGCTGCCACCCGGTACCATGCTGACTCGCAGAGCTCGAGACGGTGAAGACTTTTGGGGCAAGCCAGGCTCCGCCCCGAACGACTGGGTGGTGGTCTAGCTGCGCTCAATGATTGTTTCGAAAGCAACCGACGATTTTCACGCGTGACCTGCTCGTTGCCGCCACGCGATTGTGAGCATTATACCCCTCCGTGCCCGCTCTCTCACAGGCACCCTGCAGATTTTTCCCGCAACCAGCAAGCAATGCACTCTTTTGATTTTTTTGAGAGAGTGCGGAAGACACGACAACTGCCGCAACAACGCCTTTCAAGATGCCAAAAGAGCCCACGTCCAAAAAAGGGCGAGAAAAAGCCCCTACTGTAGATCCAGAACAGCATATATAATGGGTGTGGGTGTGGATACGGGCATGGCTGCCATTGACCTTCTTGCGCAAGGAGCCTTGATCAGTCATAGTGTTCTCCACTGGATCACCCCTGCAGCCATCAAAACCCATTTTAAAAACTCTTCATCCCAACAAGCGGTAATTGCGCTAGATCGATCTGTGCGCTGTGTGGTGAAGGATTTTGAGCTGCAATACTGTGTCAGCACGGAGAGAAAGTGATGCTTGTTTTTCTGTATTGTTTTATGTAAAAATCACTACAAACCCGACCTTCACAGCAAACTGCTCACATATGCGAAGAAAGTCGACTGTCATGGCGTGATTGAGTTGGTGTTTCCGTTTCCTAAGCCTGCTTTAGAATAGGCGACCAAGAGGCCCAAAATGGTCACCCTTCACTGCACCGATTCCTATCTGCTGTGGCGATTCTGGCGGGAGGGCTCGATGCGTAACAAAACCCTACAAAAATTACGTGGTACAAATCCTGTAATTGGAATTAGTTCTGACTGATCTCTGTAAAGCTCTCAGCCACTGAAATTGATTTTGTACCAGGACCCTTTCGCTATTACTGAGATTGATGTTGTACCAGGCCCTTTTCGCTTCCAGATCGAGCAACAGCACTTAGTTTTCGCCGTAGCAAATGCAAAGATAAAGAAAAAAAATACACACAAAATGCAGACTTTTGACCCGAGCTCAAAAACAGAAGAGTCAAAATCAAAACATATAAAAAGGAAACGCTGAATTTTACACACATGCAACGATCAAAACCAGAAAAAAGGAAATGGTCGTCTCCTGTTATGTGCACTTGCGTCAAAGTCACATATGACGTTCTTTCGCCAACTCGTTTGCAGGGTCAGATAGCGGTTTTTGAAACTTTTATTTCTATTCAAATCAAGGACGAACTGGGTGCAAAAAGAATGTTCACGCTTCAGGATTTTACCATCAAAACATTGCCAGACCTCAACACTATGATTATCATTGGAACTGGGAATAGAGATAACAATGACGTTTACCTATTCTTTGCATCCGATCGTGCACGAGAAAATTGTCTTCTCACCATGAAACTACTCGACTTTTCCATCGTTGACGAGTTCAACCACCTTGTCACAAAATCGCAGATGACGACCTCTAATTCACTGCCGTCGATGCGGACCATTTTTGAAGATCCTGATTTGTAGCCACTAGTTTCGAGTAATAAACATGGAATATTCAGTGCGGCTGTCATGGCCTGCCACAATCACCTATTAGCAACAGCGTGCAGCCAGATGTAAAAATCAGAATCGTACTTGCCGGGCTGAAAGCAAACACCACCGTCCCGTTCGCCTTCCTTTTGCCACATGCGCTTGATGGTGTCGGAGAGCTCAGGGTCAAACAGCTGCATTCGCCTGGCTAGGTCAACCATGGCTAGCACATTGCTGTGCAAGTTGAAGCAGATAAAATTTCGATCCATCCAGTCAGTCGACATTTTAAACTTTGACGTGTTTGCCTTGGTCACCACGTGCACGCACATTTTCTGCTTACAGGGGTAAAAAATAAAGTTTACACATTCCTGTCGCTCGCAAGCCATGGTCTTTGCTTTGGTGTCACCCCATGTGTAACTCACAACCACCGCCCCGTGCTCGTTGATGCAGTCGAAGAAACTGCAGTAAACCCGTTGCTCGGGTGCCATGAGTAAACGCGGGTAGTACGAGTCCACCTTGACCATGGCGGATGTGGCAAAGTACTGCGTGTATAGCTCCGCTTCGCCTACCTTGAACATCTTGTTGACTCGCGGCAACATGGCAATATCCCGCATGAGAGTAACCATCTCAAGGGTGTTGAGCTCCCCGCCGGTAAATTCAGCGCAAATCTTGATAAAGGTGTCGTCCGGAATATGACGGTACTCTATCTTCAAAAAGTCCGCGTGATTTTGGTATTGTTCTAGGATCTTGCCTTTTTTGCTTTGACTGACATCGGCAAACGCCGACCTCAACAGCATCTCCTCGCGCCGCATGCTCGATGCAGTCTTGCTGTAGTCCTCCAGGCCACCCCATCCATTGGGGTTTTCTTCCACACTGGTCTCCCACAGGCGGTGCGCTTCCAACACTTTTCGCTGCTCCAGCAATATTTTCAGCTGGTGGTAGACAAGTTCTGCAGGCAGGGGCGGGCTTGCCATTCTTGACGGTGATTGCCGGGGCGTTATATAGTCCAGACGCAAACGGGATGAGTTTTTCGTTGGTCACTGTGTCGTTTTCACTCTGGGCCATGGTAGCAATCTATTGCGTAGCGTGACTTCTTGGGTGATATTTTGCTAATGGGGCCACGTGAACCGGTGATGTACAAGGCATCGACTTTGCATGTTTACCAGGGCCAGCGCCATAGAAATAGCCATGCAGATGCCGAGATTTGTATCTTTAATATATTTTTTTGTCGCGACACTCATCTCTCAAATCACCTGAATCAAATTTTGTATTCCAATCATCTATGAAAGTTTGGCTGGCAACGTCACCCGAACCAGACCAATATTGCCAACCAATGGTGGAATACGATGAGCTGGAGCCTAGAATCCAATCCATGGCAGAAGGGTAACATAACCTCCACATGTATGCATTTTGGTATGCAACTCCAGTGTAAAATTGTGTAGTCATTTCATAATATGCCCCACAAGTAGAAATGCATGACGAGCAAGGGATAAACTTTTTTCCGGTTAAATGGGTATACCAACCATTATATTGAACGTAAAACACTTCACCCAAAGTACAATTTGTACAGGAAGCAGCACCGACTGCAGACTTGGTGTCTGCTGAGCAATCTGTACATGAAGCCGCCGCTGCCGAGGAATATTTGCCACGATCACAGTTTTGGCATGCGCTTGCTGCTGTCTGACCAGTTGACCCAGAGTACTTGCCAGCTGCACAAGACTTGCAATCAGAACTTGAATGGACATCTTGATACTTGCCAGCAGCACACTCCACGCAACTTGTATGGTTAACTTCAAATTTACCTTCACCACATGCAACACAATGAACCTGGCCAATAGGTCTGATACTTCCAGCCGGACACTGCTCACATCCGCCTGGGTCGAAGGCATAGCAATTTGTACGGTAAAAACCAGCTTCGCAGTTTTCAGTTGGGCAGCTTTCGCACCTGTGATCTCCTATTGAGTCTTTGTATGTTTCGTCTGGGCACGCTTGACACAAATAAGTATTGAATAAGTTTGGTTGTTGGCCAGCAGGACATCCACATTGGCTACTGCCACTATATGAAGTCTTTCCAGTGGGACAAGATGAGCAAGCACTGATGCTGGTTCCGCCGGGCCAGGAAAACTTTCCACCTGCACAATTAAGGCATGTGCTGTTACTACCTGCACCGATTGTCCCAGAATACTTTCCACCCTCACAGCCGATGCATGCGCTGATACTGGTTGCGCCGATTGTGCCAGAATACTTTCCCGCGGGGCAATCAAAGCATGTGCTATTACTGTGTGCAACATCTGTCACCGAATACTTGCCGGCGGCGCAGGGTGTGCACGAAGGATAACCAGACCCCGACATGATGCTAGCAGGTCCTGCTTTACCAGGGGGACAAGTGAAAATGATTTGCTCCTTGCAACTGTCTAGCAATGTCATGCAAGAGCTCCAACTCAAAAACATGTCCAACTGTAGATCCGTATCAGAATTTGCATGTTTATTGCAGAATGCATTTGGAGGAGACTGATCGTCTGGATGCAGCCACCATTGTGCAAGATAATAACTCATCTCCAGACTGTAGTTTTGCGATAGGTGATCATAAGTATGATCACCTACAAAGTTTAGACGAGATGACTGGCGCAAAACATCACCTACTTGAAGTACGTAAGACAAAGAATCATCGGACGCCACTTTGAAAGTCTGGCCTCGTGTACACGCAGTACACGTTATTGCGCCATCCGCGGACGCCGAGTTCACTGCACAGGTGGTACAGATTGCTGAGCCTGGCGCGCTTGAAAATTTACCGGCAGGGCAATCACGGCATGAGCTGGAGCTGTTTGCATCAACTATTACCGAATACTTGCCGGCGGCGCAGGGTGTGCACTCTGAACCACTAGACCCCGGGATTAAGCCACCAGGCCCTGCTTTACCTGGGGGACACGGACAAAGATCAGGAAGAGTATTGTTTCTTGAAACGATATACGTATACCCAGCATTAGTTTCGGGATCATACTGTGCAGTGACCAGACACTTACAATCAATTTGACATTTACAATCGTTGGTAGTTTGATCCCAAAAGACATGGCTGATTTCTTCGACGCCAAATGCATCGGCACAATAATCCCAACACTCTCTTGCAGTCGACGCTGTGTAGATTGTTGTTTGTTCTTGTCCCAGGGGGTAGTTGTTTGTCGTTTCTGGCCATATCCGATCAGTGTAACACATTCTACTATGACCTGGATGCTGTTCATGTATGTACACATCCAAAAAGCAATCAGAAGAAGAATTACTTCCCACAGGAGACGTGAACCCTTCATTGCACGAAAGGCAGTACCGCATTCCCGTCATGTTTGCAAACTTGCCAGGAACACAGTCTTGACATCCTGGTTCTTTTTTGTTTGTCAAGAAAATGTCCACTTCGTTATCATTCAGAAAGCGTTGGTAAGCCCAGAAATATGCAATGTGTCCATGGAACCTGAATTCTGTACTCGTTTCGCTCAGCGTGCCGCCAACAGCAGTCTCTGATAAAGTAAAGTCTTCAACATAAAACGAACTCTCACATTGTGTGGTTTTCCAGTCATCATTGTCAATTTTTGTTTGTATTTGATTCAGACCGGTGCTGTACCTGACAAAAATAACATTCCATTTGTCCTGTGCAATGTTCGAATTAAAATCAGCATAGCATTCTGTCAACCCTACCATTGTGCGCAAAAGGAATATCCCCTTTGTCAAAAAAATACCTTGCATAGAACTTGAAGTCTCGCTTCCAAAAATATACACCAAGTTGTCTGATTCGGACAGTGTGTCAGTAGGGAAAACTTTGGTAATAATTGTAAGCCCCCCGTTACTGTTTATGTCCCAATCCGTGGAGCCCAGATCGATCACTCGATCGCGTTGAAACAAGTCACTACCAGCTGGATACCATGAAAGCCTTTTGGCGTTGTCGGTTTCCGGGTCCCAGGACGATGCCGATGCCTTCCCAATCGGACATTCCAAACAAAAACTTTCGTTAAACGCAGCCCGTGCACCCTGCCAACTTCTCACTTCCGTTCCACTCGAGCAAATCGAAAACGCACAGCTCTGACTCAAATTGGTGTAATACTGCATCGCCGACCCCGCTGCGCAACAATCCTCAATCCCCGTCGACCCCTGCGCAGAATGTGGTCTGTCTTGAGGACACTTTTCAGGTGAACCAGCTCCCTCCAAACAGTAAAAACCAGGCGGGCAGACGGTGCAATGTTCTTCGGTGTGAGACGCAGTGTTTTCATTATAAGTACCCGCAGAGCAACTGGAACAAGCGCTTTGATTCAAACGCTCGTTCCAGGTGCCCGGCTCGCAGTGCTTACACGTAGCATCGCCAAACGATGCGTGATAGAACCCGACGTCACAAACACACGCATCAGGGCTCGTTGCGCCGGTCGACATCGTGGTCCGATTTTCACCACAGAGGAAGCACTTGCTCGACGCCATAAACGGGTTGAAGAAGCCCTGCGCGCACTCGGAACACACCGTTGCATTATCAGCCGAATAGGTTCCTGTTGCACAGAGTCCGCACTCGCCTGGCCCCGTCGAGTTTTTGAACGTGCCAGCGTCGCATCCAATGCAAGAACCGCCGGACAAGCGCTCGTGACACGGACAGAGCTTGTAATTATTCACAAACTCCACGTTACCCAAAACATTTTGTTGGAAAGATTTTTGATGACATGACTCTAGCAAATTACCACTTTCCGTCTGCACGACGTTTTCATATGTATCAAAAGATTTTTTCAAACACGGCGCCAATTCCATTTGCCTCAACTTGGAATGTTGGTACAATCTTATCATAAATTCTTCATCATCGTCTTGTGAAAGAAGTCTGCGAACTGATGATGCGGACGCTGGCACTCTTTGTATGTATGGAAACAAATGACAACCTCTTTTACCATTTACATACCCTTCAAAATCGTATAAAGTATCATGTTCATCAAAAGGCGATTGCCCTACTCTTGTAACAATGGATTGCCAGATAGAAGACTCTCTGGAGTCAATGCGTGAATATAAGCTTTTCACGAAACGATCAGAACAAATTTGATTGTGCGCCTGACAAACTACAGAACACGATTGGAACTCTCTGATGATCGTGGGCCAAGACAGGATTTGGTAATTCTGCAGCGCCTCGGTAACCTCCCATGTAAAATTCTGGCTGATCCCATGCAAGTATCCAGTAGCGCACAAGCAGGAATCCTTCGAAACGGCCCCACGCTCATTTGTTGTCTGTCCATCCCCGCACGCAATGCACTGACTCGCCTGTTCCTGAGGATTATACGACCCTTCACGGCATAAAGAACATTTGGTGGCTGCATCCGGCGAATATTCTCCAGCGGCACAGGGGCTACACGCGTGATTGCCACTGGCGTTTTTGGCACTGCCCGATGAGCAAGCCACACACTCCCAATTTGGCGAGCGTTCGTAGCCAGGCAGGCAGACACACTCTCCGGTACAGGATTCGCGTCTTTCGAAAATTGATGAACATGAAGGGCAGGGGGCGCATCCCCCCTTGATGCTACCGCCACAGGCTGGATTGTATTCGTTTTCTGTACAAGAATCGCACGCCTGACATGTCGGGTCTGTGAAGATGTGTCTGTAGAACGCAGCAGGGCATTCGTCACAGCCCGTTTTATCCTCGGCCGACTGCTTACCCACCTCACACCAGGAGCATTGGGCTGCCCCGATTTCTTCAGAATATTTTCCTTCCCAGCAGTGTTCGCATTGGACACTACCAGTAAACGGCTGACTGGTACCAGGCTGGCAGTCTTCACACTTGGTTTGCCCTATCCTATTTTGAAAACTGCCTGCGAGACATTCTAGGCACACACTTTGACCTGCCATGTCTTGATAAGAGCCCTGGGGGCATAACAAGCACCTTACAGTTCCCTTCTTGTCTGAAAAGGACCCAGCTTCGCATTCAGTGCAAGACACGTCGTCTGGCTGCTTAAGGAAGGACCCCTTATCACACTCTTCGCAAATTCCAAATCCCCCCTCTACATAAAAATCCCCACACCCTTGCGGGTATTGGCCGGGCTGTGAGCAGTTTTTACACTGCTGGCACTGGGTGTGGGGGCTCACTGCCCAGGAGCCCCGTTCGCATGTAATGCACGTCGACATATTACTTTTTGTGTTGAACGTCCCATCCCTGCAGCTCGCGCATTCGGCAGCCCGTGTGTGTGAATATTTGCCCGCCTCACATTTCAGACATCGGGAGGGGTTGGGGCTGGCAAATAAGCCCGCGGGGCAAGGAGAGCATGAAGTTGCATTTTCCATTGCCGTAACTTCCCCGGGCTCGCACTGCTCGCACGCGCTGGCTCCTGAAAAGTCACTGTACGATCCCGGCATACAGCCGGCGCAAGTATGATGAGATGTGCTACCGATTCGTGAGGAATATTTCCCAGGCTCACAACTGGTACACCGTTCCCCGCCTTCTTGCTCGGAATAAGTTCCAGCCGCACATAATGAACACCTTGTTGCCCCTGAGAAGTCACTGTATGTGCCAGAAGAACAAGCGTTGCATGTCCTTGCGCCCCGTGTAAGCGAAGATTTTCCGACCTGACATTCCTGACATGCAACACTGCCACGGTCGTTGGCAAAAAATCCTGGACTACATTTGTCGCATGTGACCGCTCCAATAGAGTTTGATGACGTTCCAACATGGCAACTCTCGCACCTGGACGCGCCTTTATTTTGTTGATATTTGCCCGCACTGCACTGCTGGCAGAAAAACGCGCCTGGTGCGTCGGAATAGGCTCCCGCTCGACAATCAGTGCAGTTACCCTGACTTCCCCCAACGCCACAGTCTTGAGCAAACTTTCCTACAGGGCAGTTGGCGCATTTTGTGCAAGTCTCTGACGCTGGAGGTGCGTATGTACCGGTAGCGCAGTCTTCGCATGTTGAATAAAACCCACCGCTCTGGATTTGACGATACTTTCCAGCCGCGCATGCTATGCAGCTGGTTGCCCCGGGTTTGATATTGGTGTGCTTTCCGGGTGCACAAGCCTCACAAGTGCCATGGCTTCCATCCAACCCACAAAACGTGTTGAAGAAGTCAATCTCACATCTTTCACATTCGATACAGGTTTTAGCCCCCCAAGTGGAATTCGAGCCTGCCGCGCAAGCATCGCAACTCTGAGAGCCGTTCTGCGCTGCAAAGGTTCCCGGCTGGCAAGCTTGGCACTCTGCTGACTGGTTGCCACTGGAAAACGTCCCGGTTCGACACAGAGAACAGCTCGACCTTCCGCTGTGGTCTTGATATGTTCCAGGAGAGCATGCTTTGCATTCGCGTGCGGAATACTCAGCAGCATATTTTCCAAAAGTACACGCCTTGCATTCTGATGCGCCCGCCATCCCACTGAATTTTCCTGTTGCACATGACTGGCAACCCGATTCCCCTGCTTTATCCTGAAACATTCCCAAATCACAAAGCATGCATTCATCAGCTCCGCGCGCGTGTGAAAACTTTCCAGCGGCACACGCTTCGCAAGCAAAGCTGTCTGCATGGGACGAAAAATTGCCCACAGGACACAGGTCACACGACTCTTGTCCTGGTTTTGACTGGAACGAGCCTGGTTCACAATCGAGGCATTGGACATTGCTGTCGACATGGTCGGAGAATTTGCCCGGGGGACAAGTTTGACAAATCCCATGTTTGAGATCATTTGTACCACACCCATACGAATAGAAACCGGGGCCACACTGCACACATGTGACACAGGAGGACGACCCCGCCACAGCCCATGACCTGTTATCACAGGAGGACGACCCCGCCACAGCCCACGACACGTCATCGCAGGCCTGGACCATGCTGTCTGTCTGGTACGGAAGGATGTTGTCCAGGATGGTCTGTACTCTGTTGTCGTCGAGCCATTGGTTGAACAAATAGGCGCCGGCGACTGACATGTCTTGGGGTCCATTCCTCCATTCACTTGACTTTGAGGAAAAATCACCAACATTTGTATAATCAAACTGTGGTGGTAGTTGCATTGGACATGTCATGTTCTTTGTGTATGTCGGATTAATCGGATCCGCCCAGTGTATTGAATAGTCCACGGGAGTCATGCTGAGCAATTTGATGTCATCTCTATACCGAACCACCAAATTATACCACACATTTAAGTCGAAGGATGTTTGGTCGAATTTGGTATACATGTGACAATCACCACCAAAAGAGACGGTCATACTGGAAGGTGAATCTTGTGATTTCACGGCCAACTTCAAGATTACATCTCCCGTCCCTGATCCTTCTTCAGAAATGGAAAGCCGAACAAACAAGCAATCATCGTGTGACGGAAGACAATAATCCGAAGCATGTGTTGTAGTTGTATCCATGGCAAAAATTTGATCGCCACCACCATGCCGCCATGCGTGAAACATAGCTTTAATGATGAAAGTGAACCCTGGAACGTCTGCAGTTGGGTCCATCACAGTTGCCCCCCATTTCAAGTAGTTTTGACCATTGTTGTACATATTCACATCATCTGTTCCATGCACAGCATCACCTGTCAACACGACAGTATTATCTACACACTGCGTGCAGACGCTTTGTCCCTCGGTACTTGAAAATGAACCAGCGGAACACTTCGTGCAAATGCTCGCACCTAGGTTAGAAGCGTATTCCCCTTTGCCACACGGCATACATGTCGAGCTATCAGAAGCGTTGCTGAAAGACCCCCTGGCACATGGTTTGCAACCAGAGACGCTTGACAGCGTGGCATAATAACCCACGGCACACAAACAAGACGTTTCTTGTTTGGACCCGGTATCACTCGTTGTTTTTCCGCTTTGGCATGCTTGGCATTCTACACCATCTACAGAAAATGTCCCGATTGGACACAAGGCACAGACAATTTCAGATGATTCTGTGTCAAACTTTGCCTCCTCTCCGGCAACGCAACCTGATGTCGAAGTGGTATCAGAAGTTGCATTCTGCAGGACCTGCACACTGCCAAACTGAGAAGAGCTCTGCATACTACCACGGACAAATGTAATGTTCATCGTTGCGTCGCTGTACACTTGGTCATACCAGAGACTCGGTAAAATAGTCTGCGCGTTGGCATTTTCGTCTTCTGTCATGTCAGAGACACGAATCGACGCTTGATACCCAAGCGGTGACAGTGAACTCCAGTGCGTGATCTCCGTCTGTCCCTCTTGCACTTCCAGTCTTTGCGCGGTCCGGCTTCTTGTCATATTCTTGATCAGTGAATCGCGAGAGGTCTCACCTGGCGTCGACAGCAGACGCCGTCCGGCGAGCAGCCACGTTTCCACCGCTTGAAGTTTTTCTCCGAGTAATCGTCTTCTGGAAGACAGGGACTCGTCAACGTGCACAGTGACGTTAAAAGCGAGTGTTTTGTATGACATGAGGTCCTGCAAAAAGTCTTGGCCCCCGAGACTTTCCATGATAGTGTCGAGTTCAGAGACAAAGGGCTCCACTGTCAGCTGGGTTGCCGCAGGCAGTCCCTGTTCCAAGAGCGCGTCGTCCATGCTTGACCGCATCATATCCTGTTTCAATGCTTCCGCGGCTTCGGGGTCGTCGGCCGTGACTGTATATACCACCGCGACATTTCCAAACTCGTCGAGGGATACATCTGTAATCACCACATCTCGTAGTGACAGTCCCAGGGCTGCTGCCACCGACTGTCGAAACAGATTTTGGCTCGTGGTGTCAAAGTCTTCTATCGACATTGACAGCACCGTTCTGGTCTCGACCTGGACTTGATTCATCGGAACGGCCACGATCACCGAAGAATTACCTGTGAAAATAGGCGGCTCGGCCTCGATGCCACGCGCCAACAAGCGCTGCTGTATGCCTGGATGCGATAGTTCCTGCACACGCGCTGCTGACGCTGCGTCTGGGCTCGCCACTGAGTAATGAACCGTCATCTCGCCGGTCGATGCATTGTAAACCACGGACTCCACTTTTACAGCCTCCAAGTCGACCTGCACAGACGCAGCAACAGACTGCAAAAACTGACGCACGGGCAGGGAATTTTGCGGGTCATCACCGACTTGCGACGGATCAACGCGGAGAGAAACGTTGAATGAGGTTTCGACGCCAGTGGTGTTGACCAACACCTCGCGCTGGACCACATTGGACACGGGCGACGAGACCGTGTTGAAACCACTGTCGGCCAACCCGGCATCCATGGCAGTCGACTCCATATTCGTAGAGACCTCGTGGGCCGCTTCGGCGTCAGAGACCACAACCGTGTATTCAATGTCGACCCCATCCGAGCCATTGGGGGACACTGCGGTAATCACGACACTAGATGGATCGACTCCCGCTGCGGCCGCGACAGAAGCCCGAAAGTCGTCCTGGGCCGCGTCATCAAAAAAGTCCACGGTGACTGGAAGGGATGCAGAGGATTCGACGACAAATTCCTCCTGCGCGGGAGTTACTGTGAAATAAACATTGATTCCGCCTGCCGCAGTTTCCTCGAATCCTGATATTTCAATTAGATTCGGGTCAACGCCAAGAGATTCGGCGAGAGTGTTGATGAAGGAATCTCTTTGGGACGCAAAGTCCTCGGGCGAGACCGATAGTGCTAGACTCATGTTAATCACTGTTTCCGTCGAGTCCGCCAAAACACTGCTGCATGTGCTGCTGTTGATGGTCTTTGTGTATTCTCCATTTGCTATGATACACGGAATACACGGAAAGCCATCTGTGGTGTCTTGTCTGCGAAAGTTTTTGGCGCATACACAGTCCGATCCGCGGATGGACGCTGTACTGGCGGTGGTAGAATTCGGGGGGCATGACAGACAAGGTGATGCGTCTTGGGAATATTCCCTGTACGTGCCCTCGCGGCACTCTGAGCAACTCGAAAAATTTTGTTCAGACTCATACCCAGCCGCGCAATAGCAGCTCTGCAAGCCTTGATTCGACCCCTTGATCGATAACGAATTTGAAGGACAGGCATCACAACCAGAGTGCACCCCGCCACATTCGGTTGATGGGTCCCCGTACTCATTGTCTGGGCAGATCGAGCGGCAAGATTTGCAGATTTTTTGGCCCTTTTCATCTTGATATGTTCCACCCAAACAGGGCTCACATTTACCCAAGACACCGATGGAACCAGTGTCACAAAATTCACACTCCTCAAGTGATGGAACCCACCCAGACCCATCAGGACACTCACTGCAATCAGATATGCTGGTAGATCCCTCAGGCGATGTTGACGTACCTGGGCATTGCGTGCAGCTGCCTGTACCAAATGTATCCTTGTAAGATTTTCGTTCACAAGGCTTGCACAGATCTCCATCTAAAAATTCCCCCATTGCACAGCTACAGTCAGACTCATCTGTTTTGCCAGACGATTCCGTGGTTTGTGAATGCGGACAGTCGTCACATTTACCATGTCTATTCAACACAAAATCGTCATCGGATTTGAATTTACCCACTGGGCACTGCATACACGTTCCGGCTGAAGTATCTTGTCCACAGTCAACATTGTATTGTCCAGTGTCACAAAGGTTACATTGTGCACATTCATTGTTATTATCCCGATATTGAGTGAAATTCTTTTCTGGTGGTTCAGTCAATGGGCAATCTTCACACTGTTTGAGTCCCTCGTCCCAAAATTGATGTCCCTGACAGCAGACGTCGACTGTTTTGAGTGAACAACCCGGCCGTTTTGTATTGTATTTTCTAAATGCTTGAATTTTGGCATCGTCAAGATCCAAGTCCGGTATCAGGTTACAAGTTTTGCCATCTGTGCTGATAGTCCCATTCGGACAAGAAGTACATGCACTGGCACCCGTGTATGGGCTGAATTTTTCGAGTGGTTTACATTCGATACAGCTGCTTTTATCAAATTTGTTTTGGTATTTGCCAACTTCGCACTGCTCACAAGTCCCGTCGTCATCATACCAACCCGGTCCACAAACGCATCCCTGTTCAGGGTCATCTGTGTCTGTGGTCTTGCCTTCTCCTTCACACGGGATACAAGCATACCCGTCTTCCGACCAAGTCCCGCGCTCGCACTGTACGCACGACAAATTGAATGAACTCCAACTATAACCGCGCTCGCATTTTGGTTTGGGAAAACAGGTCGGGATGATAGTAAAATCCTTGATATTATCTTGCCACAGTACCGTGGCATTCATGAAAACTTGGGTGTCGTTCAGAAGGTAGACCTTCGTTTCAGCTTGTGTTATATTCCATAGCCTGTGCCAGCGAATCAGATCATTGTAATGATTTTGCTCTACAAGTGAAAAGTTGTTCTGTAGGTTTACGCTGAAAACCCACGTCTCAGGCCTGCGAGCAACGTGGTCGATTGCGATTTTGATTCTGACTTGGTCGTTTCGAAACAGAGTTAGGGTCGGGGATAGTTCTTCTCGGTGCACGCCGTTGCTTGACCTGTCCAAATAGGAAAACACGTTGTGGTCTTTGAATCTGATTTCGTAGAACCCATGGCTGTGTTCTTTGTTCTCTGTGAATTCCGGATCGAACGTTTGTTTGGTTTCGCTTTGATTTCCGGACACAGACGTATAGTTATGTGGACAAGCGCAGATATTATCCCCGGAATTTTCAAAACTGTCGGTGTCTTTATGTTCACCGAAGTAACAGTGAAAACACCGGTTGCTGCCGATGCCTGCGCCCTCAGAATTATCGCAATCAAAACACGCTCCGAGGTTGGTCGTGTTTGCAAATTTGTTTTGGGCACATTTTTTGCATGTGTTGGTGGTACCGTGATTTGAATACTTGCCTATCGGACATTGGTTGCAATCGTCCTTGGACTCATTGGGCTCCGTTCCATCATCGCAGGGTTCGCATGCAGTGAGGCGCATAGTTTCAGCGATTTTGCCCTTCTCACATGTAGTACATGATGTGGTGCCCGCGCTGGCGGAATATGACCCTTTGTTACAATCCTGACACTCCTCCCTTTCGATGTCCAGATATTCGCCAGCTACGCATGTTGAGCACACAGTCATGCCTTCTTCGGATTTTTTGTCGGCACCAGAGTATTCATTGTAAACACACGATTCGCATGTTGTTGTCCCTGGATTGTTCTGAAATTTGCCCTTTTCACAGTCAATGCACTCAGAAATGCCGTTGTTTCCCGCACTCCCAAATTTGCCCTTGGGACATTCGTCACACATAGACGCACCAGCCACGGATCTGTATGCAGAATTACTGGACGAGGTCAAAGTCACACTGCCTTCACTGCAGGGTGAACAGCTGGTGTATGAAGATTGTCCCTGTGAATTGTGGAATTTGCCTGCATCACAATTCTGACAGGTGGTCTCCAAAGTTTGTCCAATGGCAGACGACCATTTTCCAACCCCGCAAGATTTACATTCGGTTTCACTGTTTCTAAACTTTCCCGCCTCGCAATATTTACAGGAATAAACCGTACCGTCTTGTACTTGTATCATGTCAAGTGGACATTGACAAACAGAACCCGTGTTCTCGAGGCCACAATATCTGCAGTTGCAATTTACCAACAATGACAACACACAAAAAACCCTGACCAAAGATACGAGATTCAAAGCCATGCACAAAAATGTCGCTGGAAACATTTATATATACTGCACGAGGAAATCATAATTGGGAAAAGACACCCATTCATAGAATCTGCAGACCAAAAAGCACCGTCAAGATCCAAAAAAACGATCGTATGCATTTGTATCAGGCGTTTTGACGTTTCTTCGGTAACTTTTCAGTGTCTCAAACGCAGCGCTGCTGGTGAGTTTCGGCAAAACGATGGCGTCTTCGCCGTACTCTTCCGCCATGCCTTCAAAACTCGTGTTATGCACGGCGTCTGTCCACGAAGAAGTCACGGGCGTGACAGACGCCACCTCGCCGGTGAGCTCGTTTTTCTGTACGAAGAATGACGTGGACATCAGGAGTTTGCGCAGTGGTGTCATGAGCAAGTCGTTGGCAAAGTTGACCAGGTCCGAGCCACTGAAACCTTCCGAGGCTGCGGCTAGATTTTCAAAATCGGTTGACGATAGGTCAAGATCCGGCGGAATGGACTTGGTCAGGATCTTGAGGCGATCCACTTGGAGTGGTATCTTGATGTAGAGCTTTTTGGGAAGCCTGCGCATCACCGCCGGGTCAAGATTCCACGGTACATTTGTAGCACCCATCACAAAAACCGAGGTCTTTTGATTGGCGTTGCAATCAATCTCCAGCAGCAGTTGATTTGTTAAACGCTGGTCTGCCATGGACGTTTCTTGGTCCCGTGACGAGGCGACGGAATCGATCTCGTCCAGAAAGATAATCGACGGGGCGTTTTGTCGCGCGCTTTCAAAAAGTCCACGCACAAGCTTTTCACTGCCACCAACCCACTTGCTGGTAAGGTCAGCGCACGACGTGTTGAAAAATGGAATGTTTGCCTCGCACGCTGCCGCCCGTGCCAATAAAGATTTGCCTGTGCCCGGTGGGCCGTACAACAACGCTCCACGCCATGGGTTGGCCCGCGCCTTTTCAAATATGCGTGGAAATTTTGTGGGAAGAATGATGGCCTCGCGGATGACCCCAATCGCTTCTTCTGCACCAACAACGTCGTCAAAGCTTACGTTTGTCACAGTCTCTACGGCCCACGACGCTTGTTCCGCATTTTCCTGGTTGTACACGATTTCCCTCTGCTTTTCGGGCACTGCTTCCGCAGCACCATCGGGCACCGTGTCGTTGTCGCAATCGTTCATCATATTTTCTACTTTAGTCAGTAGTGCATTAGTTAGCGCAGTGTGCTTGTTCTCCTTGTCAACGGCGGCTATGCCTTCTTGAAACTCCATCAACTTTCGGATTATGGTGTCCTTAGAATCCTGACATGATGGTCCTGAGATATGATGCAGGTATACCTTTGCGTCTGTGAATACGTCAGACATTTTATACCTTTTTATTGAAACTCTTGTTATAGGAAACACGAATCAAAAACCAAAAACATTGTTTCAGTGCAAACCAGTCATCTCACCTACTACAACTCGCAAATATTCACTCAACAATTGAGCAAAAGATTCTCTAGTGTCTTGACGAGACTGTCAGGTGCCCCGGTCCTGATAGCATCATGATAGCCTTTCTCAAGGTCTGATTTTGACCGAAACTTGACTCCCGCTTCGATAAAGAAAACAGCAATGTCGTGATCGCCTCTTTGCATTAATCTTTCCAGCGAATAATGCAACGCAAAGGTGTTCATGAAAATATCGTGATATTTTTCTCTCATTTTTTGCATCAAAGTGGAATTTTTGAAAAGCTTGGAAAATGGATACGAAGCCGTTTTTGCATCTTTTTCGTCCATATGTTCGGCTAACAGAAAAACACATTTCATCCCATTGATAGTCAAATCACGACCCCTCGTAAACACGCTCAATCCACCTTGTTTTTGGGATATGTAATCCATCGGTGAAAATCCAAAGTTGTCTCGCTTTTTGAAAAGATGTGCACCGAAATTCGCAATCGACGTCAAAGACTTGAAGGCAAAAAATCTCACAGCTTCATGCACCAGACTGGTGCCATTCATTATTATATCGTTGGTTCTCGCCCCTTTCTTTTGCAAGAACGTCAAACATTTTGCCCCATCCTGGGCAGCCGCCACAGTTATAGCAAAAATAAATGAGCCGTCATCGTTTTTGATCTGATGATTTACATCCAACCCTTGTTCCTCAACAAGCATCTGTAAAACAGACAGATTATCACTCATAATCACGTGACGTAAGAATGAAAGCTTTTGATCAGATGAATCAACCTCGTCAACAAAGTTCCCGTATGACCCACACCAGCGTCTGATTGTCTCCACGCTTGCTTTCGCGGCCGCCGTGAACATTTCCTTTCTTACGATCGCAGGCATCGGTATCTTTGCATGGGCCTTCGTTGCATCCGATGCATTCATATTCCGAGCTTTTTTGGATGAATTGCCCTCGTCCTGTTTTTCTGACTTGACAAAAGGTGCTCCTGGTTCAATTTTGACCATGCTCTCACCCCGCTTGTGTTTACCGGCTTGCATGGTAGACACTCCAGATAAAATGTGGTAAGCAAAAGAACTTCAACCTTCAGTTTTAAAGCCAACTACTCAGCTGTAAAAACAGGATCAAATTTGGTCAAATTTGAAAATAATTTTTTTTACAGCAAGTATTTTTTTTTCTGACGCGAATCTCGCACATGGGGAAGCCTATTAAACGAGACCAAATCAAGCAACGGAGCCATCCACGACATGCAGCCGGAGTACCTTCCCGAAGAAAAGCAACGTGCGATCATGAAAGCCCTTGCTTTCGCTCGCTGTGGAGCCACCAATATGTCCCTCAAGGCCATGCAGATCATGGTGGACGCTGACAACAGTGCCTATATGATTCCCGACAACATCATGCAGTCTGTGGTCAGCGAGGCCAAGGAGTGCCCGCACGCCGACAGGATGAATGCCGCGATGCACGGCGAGCAGATCGTCACGTGCTGCTGCATGGACGAGTCCTTCGACACTGATTTGACCACGATCGAGGAGATCCTCAGTCAGTTTCCGCGTCAGATTGACGTATGGAAGCTGGTACGCGATCCTGCAGGCACCGGGTCGTCTGTGCCTGGCTGGGTTTGCGTATCTAGCACCGAACTGACCGTGGCGGACGGCCTCCGCATGCCGAGTGATGGGCAGTGATCATGCCGAAAGAGAGATTAGGTGTTTATTGGGAACCAAGAAGAGCAGCTACAGAAAGATCCGGCACAAGAACATCCTGCCCTATCAGGGGGACACGTTCAGCAAAATAGTTTATTACAAAAAGACTTTTAGTGCCGTGGCATGATCTGCAGGAGATGCTCTTGGCGATAATAAACTTGACCGTTTACATCTCGCACGGCGTAAACGTCTGATTCTGGGTAGTATCGAATCACGACGGCGGAGACATTCGCTCCAACACACAAAACCTGTGTGCCGTAATTGAATGTAGGACCATACAGGCGGAATGGTGAATCTTGGATCGCAATTTCGGGATTGTTTCTGCTCAGTCTCAAGTCGTTCTGAAAACACTCTATGAGCTCACCACCACGTACTCGAACTGTGTAACAGTTTTGCAGCAGAGCATGGGCGTCGACCACAACGCCGCTCTGCCCGGTCTGAACGATTGTAACGTGATGTCCACTGTAAAAGGATTGATCCTCGGGCTGTAGAAAGAGGTAGGTTGCATACGTAATGTTGTCATCGTCTTGTCTGACTTGATACAAACACGACTCGCTGTTGTAATGGATAACCGTTCCAAATGAGTCCAAGGTGCCCAGAAAGACCCGATATCCCATTTCATAATATTGGTTACTGACCGGAAACATCGGTAGAGGAGAGGAAGAGTTACCAGGTGTTGGCGGTGCAGAAGAAGGAGTGCCGGGCGTGGGTGGCGTGTACGGAATCGGCGTCGCGCGCAGCTGCCGAAGTCTCTCTTCTTCTGAAATCAAGTTTTCCTCGGCGGACATTTCAATCGCGCCATTGTCAAGTCGAATAGAGTAATGGTCTCTCAGCGGGAGGTTTGCCGTGTGCGCAACCGTCCCAGACTGCTCAGAGCTGTACAAAAAAACACGGTCTCCAGCTGTCCAACTCGGCCACCATTCGTCGCCCCGCCCTGGCGTAACTGGAGTCGGTGGCGTCTGTTCAAACTCAAATATGCCTGGCTGTACACGCTCGTTTCGATTTATCGGAGTTGCTGGAAAAGTGGCGCGGTCATTCAGCTCCTCATAATCCTCTGCGCTCAGAAAAAAGCGTCCAAATGTGTCGATGGTGTTTTGCAGCATGAACTCCGGATTGATGTCGTGTTCTGTGCACTGGGTTCTGCACGTCGGGCATGTCGGAACCGAGCCCTGCGCAAAAACCCATCGCGTGATGCATGGACGGCAAAAGGTGTGTCCACACGCCAAACTTGCGGGTGCTGCAACAATGTGCTGGCATATTTGGCAATTACACTCTTGTTCGAGTTTTTCTCGACCCATAGCACGAAGATCCGCCAACATTGTCTGTGAACGCTGGCGTTCTTGCTGCAGCCTGGTTTCAGTCGTTCTTTGTAGGTCCTCGTACATTTTCTTCCAATAACGACATTCGGACTGCATATAGTCGGTGTGATTTTGCATAATCTGAGTTACTGGATCGTTGCTCTCTTCAAAAATTTCTCTGCCGCGTTTGGGCATGGAAGAAGCGACCAGATTCTTGCCCGCCGTGCTTCTTACCCCGACATTGAAAATTTGACCTGCCCGCTCACCCCAAAAACAACAAGCCATTTTGACTTCATTTTTTTGACACATATATATAAAAAAGAAAAATACAGTTTTAAAATTATTGGTCATTTTTTTAGTCAAGGTGAACCGGAACGAGCAAGTTGGCTCGCACGTACAAGCACAAGATGTTCATGACACTCTTTCACATTACCAACTTCTCCTCACCAGAAGAGTATGCGGACTTTACGCGCGATTGGCACTGGTGCGTCCATCAGAGAAAACACATGTCTGTCAGCGAATGCAAGTGCCCATTTTTGCAGTGCAACCTCAGCAATTTAAAATACGACGCCAGGGGTATCGAACGCACTGTTCCCATAACAGAAATTATTGGGTTCCGACCATGTGAAATGGCAATTGAAATAGCGCTGGTATGTAGCACAGTCCTCAAGTTACCAGATGACATTGCGAAGAAAATCATCTGGAAATGGCTGCAGGAATTACACATGCACGCAGACATTCTTGATCTTCGTTTTCAGCACTACTGTATGAAAAGGGAGGTGATTGAGATTCAAAACGAAATCGAAAATTTTGAAGGCAACAACCATGACCTTATTTGTTATGGCGCCGGTGGATTGGGACATTACAACATGAAGTAGCGACAGTATATTTGTGCTCGGTTTTCTGCCAGTATGCATGAACTGGTTATTAGCTCAGATATACTCAGTGTCAGGGATACAGAAAGTGGAGAACGACCTGGAGAATCAGTTGATTTTGGCAGGGGATAAGAGCCAGCAAGACGTGCGGAATGATGCAAAACAGGAGGCCCTTCCCGTCATACGCCCCAATATCGCAACAGGCAAAAAAAACTATAATATTTTTCAACCGGCGCTTGGTGCACCGCCTTGTAAGTGCAACGAAAACAAGAACGACCAAAGTGTGTACCCGACAAATCCAAACTGCGCACCTCTATTAACATCAGCAATTTTGGAGCTGTGATTTTGTTTTCGGTCTGGGCAAAACGGGATGTCTATTACGACAATACCACACCATGAAGATGCAGGTTGTTATCTGAGAGAAAGAGAGATATCAAGTGTTTATTAGAAACCCCATTGGAAGCAGCTGCAGAAAGAGCTAGCCACGACCAAGCATGAGGGCTAGTGGAGTGTTTATTAAAAATGAAAGTAACGCGCCACAGAAACAGCTAGTGTTTGTTTCAATTTCTCCTCGCGCGGCATGCGGGGCAGTTTCCACACCCGGGAGGACGCGGGGCATTGTTATTGTTGACTTGATTCGGACACACATTCTGCGCGCAAGGAGGATAGGACGGATAGGGATACTGCGGGTTGTAAGGCACACTGTGACCATACACGGGCGCGTTGCTCGTCATGATTTGCCCGTTTGCACCAACAATACTGCCCGGGGGAACCACAGATCCAGGCGGAAGCATGTTTCCAACTGTGACGGGTACAGGCATTTGCGCAAACATGCCCTGGTGCTGCTGGGGCCTGTCATCTCTGATCAAAGACATGTGTTTATTCCCATACAAGACACACACTTATATACGTTACGCTTTCTGCATGCAATTTTACCCAGTGTCAATTTTGTATAGTTCGAGGCTATCTGTGGTGCAATAAATGAGGTATGCGCCGTGCGTTTATTTTCTCAGTCTTGTTGCGGGGATCCAAGTATGCTTACATTTGAGACAAAGCCAGTCTGCCATCGTGGCCATGAGCTGCGTGCTATTATTTGAAACAAAAATGATATTAGATATTTTGATAACGCCGTCGCAAGAAAATTACAGCGAATATCAAGCCTTGTTTGCGATGATTTGTTGGCTCGCATTGAATGTATTTTTTCAGAGGGTGTACGTAGAAACGAGTTTTTACTGTGCACTGTCCTGGTTTTTGCTGGCACCGATTGCGGTCCTCGAAAGCGCAGACATAATACTCAAAGTAATAAACAAACAATTCTAAAGTCACCCACCCACCTTGCCGGCTGCTTCTGAAAGTCACCGGCACTGTCGCGGATGCTCTCACTTGTACCTGCACAGGTCAATCGTCACCTGCTTCTGAAAGTCACTGGCACTGTCGCGAATGATGCCCTGCACAAGATGCTGACTCCACAGCGCCCAAAACGGAATTTCGCCAGTTTCGACATTGTGTGACGTGTACACGGAGCCATCTTTCATGTAAACAGACCGCGAAAAGATGGATATGTGATGTATGAGCGGCACTCCTGTAATTTTGATGAGTTTGTATTCGCGATTCCCAATCACAAAACTCTTTCGGATAGTGTTGGTCTTAATATTAATTTTCATAATTGTTTTCAAAATTTTTGGGAGCTTCACAACAGATGTGTATGCGCTTTGCATGTGAAAAAGTGTATTTCGATTCCGTATTTTCATTGGTATTTCGTACTTGTCAATTTCTGGATATGCGTTTTTGTTTGTCACGAGCGTCGAGCGGCTACTCTTCCAGGCTTCAACTTGGTGGGTCCTGACCCAATTAACTGTGATTTTGCGCTGCAGCTTGTCATCGTGTAGAAACAAGCGAATGTTATCAGAAAAGGGGCACTCGATTTTTTGCACTTCTTTGAAAGAAAACGACAGACAATCGCAGCACACCCATAGGAGCGACAACAGCAGCAATTGTGTGGCACGACTGGACATTTTTGCTAAAGCAGAAATCTTATTTATATAATAATCCACACGCGAATACGCATGCACGACGAAAAGCATAGACCTGTCCTTCGGATAAGTTGTCGAACTACAAGGCACGCATTGAAGGGGCTCGTGCGTCTGAACAGGGTCGTGAAGTTTTGAAGCAAGCCGTGAAGGGCGCTGCTATATATATGATCACAAAAAACTGCTTTGTGAACGGCCAGCGCGTCTCCTCTTTTGCTATCCTACATGGGCCCGCCACACACAAAAATAGTGTTTTTACGCACACTTTGTCTTTTACTTCTGTGTTTGCTTACCAACTCTAAAGTCGCACAAATACAGTATCGCCACTCGGACGCATTGGGGTTTCATGCAGATTCATCTCAAGAATATAGATTCGATTTTGAACCACTAGCCGACCGGAAAAATGCAGAGCTCTTATTCTGGCTCCAAAAAAGCCACGCAATTGAAGTTGAGCAAGAAGCAGAAATTACAGTAAACATTCAGGGGTTAAACCCTATGATGCTGCAAGCTCATGATCACAGGCATGTGGCGTCTGTATTAGTGAAGACCACGACCGAGGACGACATTGCTGTGACAATCAATAACGAAACCAATTGCGTCCATACCCACGAAAAGCCAGAGAACTTTTGGAGCGAATTCAAAATTATAACACTAAGGGGAAAGTCGGTGGCCCTCACCAACATGGCGCTAGCATACTACAACGAAAATCAAACCCGCCAACTACATGTGGAATGGAACTTTGAGAATAGCAGCATGTTTGGAAATACAATGCACAATAAGTTTACAGCATTAAAGGTAAAACACGATCCAAAGGACGGGAGAATCAACAACGGATTGATCAAAGGCGTGCAATGGCGACACGACAAAGACGAGCTATATTTGCTGCGACAAAACCAGTATCAAGCCGAGGGGAATTTGTACGCAAACAAACTAAACAGCCTGTACTTTGACGATGAGATAAAAACATGCCAAGTGCAGCGTTTGAACACCGAAGTTCGTTTTGAATGCGAAAAGGGATACTACAAAGACGAACTCGACAGTTGTCAGAAATGTCAAAAAGGCAAATACAAATCAGTTCTTGGAAATGAAGAATGCCAAGAATGTCCGGCTCAACTTGGAACAATAAAAGATGGCTCAATCAAGTGTGAGAGATGCCCGTCGGGCCGATACTTGGACACAAAACAATCTCACTGTTTTGACTGCAAACCAGGATCGTACAGACGTAATACAGACTCACAGGAGGAATGTATAGACTGTCCTGCGGGCAAATACTCGCCATATGAAGCCGCAACCTCTGAATCCATGTGTCAGATGTGTCCCAACGGAACTTTTTCAAGAGACTCGGGTATACAGGACGATTCTTTGTGTGATGCATGTCCGCAGGGCGAGTATTCAATCCCTAACAGGACAACCTGCAACCGTTGCCCTGTAAACAAGACAACATTTGGCAATGGTCAAGGGCATTCCGAGGATGATTGTTACTGCCAAAAAGGCTTCAAACGATCCGCACACACATCACAGTGCGAGGCATGTGGGTATGGATCCAAAGGCACTGACATCAACGCCTCCTTCTGTGTCAGTTGTGGCTATGGCGAATTCCAAAACCAAACTGGTATGTCAGTGTGCAATACTTGTGCCAGTAATCAGTATAGTACATACTCGGCCAAAGAATGCGATACATGCCCGGCAGACTCAGATGGAGGTTTCAAAAATAGTCACATCTCAAACTGCACATGCAACAAGGGCTTTACTGGCCAAGACGGGCAAAGTTGCTTGGCATGTAGTGTTGGAAAGTTCAAAAACGTCTCCGGAAGTAGTGATTGTGAAGAGTGCCGCGCGTCGACATTTCAAAGCGAAGCGGGAAGCACTATGTGCATGGCATGCTCCTACGGCAAATGGTCACTTAAAGCAGCCCACATTTGCGAAGCTTGCTACAGCGCCAACACAGGTGGTTATGGGCTCAAAAACTGGACAGAATGCGAGTGCAACCCGGGGTTTTTTGCAATCATTTTCACTGACAATGAGAAACAATCCCCTGATTGTGAACCCTGTAGGGCGGGAACATACAAAACCGCTTTGGGGTACAATATCAGCTGTGACAACTGTCCCATCGGTACTTACTCAAAGGTCGAAAATCTGACAAACGCGTCGGGGTGTTTGCCTTGTTCAGACACCCAGTTCTCACCAGAAGGTAGCTCGGATTGCATTGAATGCCGCGCGTTCTCTACCTCACAAAATATATACGGGACGTCATCTGATTGCGAGTGCAACGCGGGCTTCTTTGAAAACACATCCAAATTATGCGAGGGATGCTCTGCGGGTAGATTCAAACAAGAGATCGGAAACATGGCATGCACGGGCTGCCCTACCGGAACAGCATCAAACAAAGAACGGTCGGCATCGGTTCTAAACTGTTTGAACTGTTCACGAACTGAATTTGCACCAAGGGGGAGCGTCGAGTGCCAGGCGTGCATGCCAAATGCCCAATCCATGCATGCCAAGGCCGCAAAAACAGATTGCAAGTGTAATGGCGGCTTCACGGCGCGTATCGACGGACAAAATTGTTCCGTGTGTGAGCGTGGGACCTACAAAGTTGGGATTGGAGCGTCACGATGCCTCCCATGTTCAAACGGAAAATACTCGGGCGTAGTCAATGCGACGTCAGCAGATTTTTGCCTGTCATGCCCTAAGTCGACCTTTGCACCACAGGGTAGCGCCAACTGCTCAAAATGCCAGCCGTTTTCGGACTCGTGGGGGGACCGGGGCACTAAACAAACATGTAAGTGCAACAGGGGGTTTACGGGCAGGGATGGCGAGACCTGTTCAGGATGCATCCCAGGAAAATTCAAGATCGTCATTGGTGACCGCCCTTGCAGCTATTGTCTGACAGGGACGTATTCAAACAAATGGAACGCAAGCAGAGCAGACACATGCAAACCTGCTCCGAAAAACAGCATAGTCATCAACAACGGTACATCATTTGAGTGTTCAGAAAATTATCACCAAATCAACAGCGGAGAAAACTCCTTTTGCCTGCCAACCAAAATGCAGACGATTCAAGTAGCAGTTTAAAAATCAAATACACGCCTCGCCTCTTCCTGAATTTTCACATAACCGTACAACCCCATATATATGTGTTAAAGTTTCAACTTATTGTGACCACATCTGAGATGCACTTCAAAACTCTTTTCCTTCTTCTGACGTTACCCTTACTGGCGCAAGCAATGCTGCCACTGGTCTTTATGCAACCACTGCGGCCAAATCGACTTGACTTGCTCCGCATGAAAATTGATTACGGAACTGGCTACGACCCTCGCAACCGACCTGGGATACAGCAAATTGCAAATAGCGAGAGTATTGGCTACACACAGAGTCTCTCACTGGCACAGACACCGCAGCAAGCTGACGCGGCCCCGATGCCCCTTGAGAAGTCAATTGCTCTAGCCAGTAATGCAGTGCAAACAATGGAGGTGCCGAATCACACGACAGACACCCGAGTGATCCACGACGGCGTGATCATGTTGAAGCTGTGTGTGGACGTTTCAAACAGTGGCCTCACAAGCAAGGTTGTTCAAGGCATCCGGTATTGCTCCTCGGGATATGACCCGAAAAATCGACTGGAAACGTAAAGTACAAAAATTCAAGTGGAAATTTTTAAATTATCTAGCCAACCACATCTGGCACTGTGTTTGGTTTCAAATTGAATAAGTAAAACAAAAAAATGAATCACCGGCACCATGACCACCTACACCGCCCCGCAAGTGATTCTCCGCTACAACGCCATAGTATGTCCGACGACTGACACCGACAAGCCCGCATGTGACGTAGGGGTATCGGTTTTCTCATACTGGTCAATCAGAAAGTGTTGAACTCAGACCAGCCCTTGCACTGCCTGAAGACAAAGGCCTGGTACTTGTGCCGGCTCTTTCTGTAGCTGTATGAAACGCTGCGTTACATCTGGCTTGTGAACACTAAAAAAAATCATAATTACCAAAATTTTACATTATTTAGTCAACCACTTCTTGCTCGTGAACACTATAAAAAATCAAAAATAAAATCAAACAAGAGCAAAAATCGCGAGAATCTCACGACCTCGGGTGATCATGGAGGCCCTGGCTGCTGAAGTCGATGCCAGCATCATACCACCGCCAAAACACGATGGCATGTTGGGATTTGGCTTCGACTCGTATTACGACCGGGCGCTGATGGATTATGGAGTGAGCGGCGATGCTTCATTTGGGAGGGACGACAGTGCACGTCTTGCGCACGAAGACGACGACAACTCGGGCGCCGAATGTTATCGCTTCGCCGTTCCACCCAAAAAGGACACACCTCCTCCCAAGGTGCATGTTTACAAAGAGACGTGCATATTCAAACGCGGAGATTCGACTCCTGTGTCGCAAGACAAACAGTGCGAACTGGAAGCCAGGAAAATTTTGAAACAGGGGTTTGTGAGCTGCATCGACCCCCTGGCACTGAAAGAGGACGAGAACAGCTCAAAACTTGCCGACATTATTTTCCGGAAATCCAACTACGATGTGTTGGAAATAACGGCCATCAAGAACTCAACTCTGGAAACAATGTTTGCCGCTTTCAAGGACTGCTACAACATTGACGCAGACCCCATCACCGTATACCACGGGACCTCGAGTGAAAATGTCAAATATATCACCGAAGGTGGGTTCAGGGGTGTCATGGCATCTCGTTCAAAGTATGGAAAGGGCATCTACGTATCGACAAATGTGTGGGAGGCCGGCGCCTACGCCGCCCCTGACGCGGAGCATTTTATCCAGACGGTTTTGGTGGTCAGTTTTCACAAGGGCGCGACAGTTCTGGGCACGCCCGACATGGTGCACTTTGGCATGGACTTGTATGGAGATCAAGTACTGACTTCCATGAATCAGGCTGGGAATATTTTTTGTGCTTCACGGGAGAACCAGCTTTTGTCAACCCATCGCATCAAGATGCGCTTCAAGAAAGAACAGAAGATGACATATGCACAGAATCGCTTAGTTCAAATCTTTCATCCTACTATTTTTGACGTCGCCATGAAGGCCTGGCAAATCACGCCGGTGAAATCTGGACCAACGTCTCACCATACTCATGGTTCCGGGCAAAGAGAATCTCATCACGGGTTCGGGTTGAAGGATCAGGTTACTATTACCAAGCAGTATCAGGTGTTTGGATTTTGCAATGGACAATCGGGAACGATTGAGAAAATTTTCAAGAGAGAAGACGCACAGGGACATTTTGTTTTTCTGGTCAAGATGCACAACTCCAGTTTTGACGACATTATTGCCAGGGAAAATGCAAAGCGAAAGGAAATGCGTTCGCCATTGTATTCCAACTTCAATCCTACTTGGCTCATTTGCAAGCGAAATCAACTCGTGCACCTAGACTCTGCAGGCTCGAATTCGAAAAGGCAGAAATTAGATCGGGGGCGTGAGTAGACTTTGCTAGAAGCTAGTTTTTTGGTCATTGATGTTAGAAAATAAACATACTGGTATAGCTTGCTATTTTTCACATTGCTACGGGCAACCCCTCGTATTCGTCGATTGTAAACGCAAATGGTCTTTCTCATTCGTTTTCACCACCATTGTCATGAATAGCATCAGCGAGTGTTAGACCCTTTCACGGGCCAAGATTCAGACTCCCGGCATTGCTTTTCAAATATCAAACTCCTACAAAAATAAAGACACAATTCCAAAAATAAAAAATAAAAAACAGCTGTAAAAGCTGTTTAAAGTGGTTTGGACGGGAAACCTGCTGTAAAACAATTTTGATTTTTGTTTATAAACTGGTTTTAATCTGAACGATTTCAATTCATTTCGCACGATGTGCACACATGAAAGCAATAAGCGCAAGTCATCAGATGATACAGGGACAAATGACGAGGATGAAGAAATCGTCTGCATTTTGGATGCAAAAGGTGGCCCATCCGAGCATAAATTGTACATGGTTCCGATTCCTTATCTGCCGTTGGGTATGCAAATGAAACTGAAAGAAAACGAAAAGCGATTATATTTGAACTGCAATCCTGCCGAAGACTTTGTCAAGGTTGATCAGGGGGACAGCCACAGTGAGGGCGAAGAGGAAGAACAGAGTTATAAAATTGTCCGGTTTTTCAACAAGGCACTTGAAAAATATCGCGTGGTTGATTTTGAAAAGGGACTGAAGCCGTTTCGGTGGTTCTTGTCGTTTTCTGCGTTGGATTATGATGATAAAGTCAAGCTATCCGGAAATAAAGTGTTGGGCTGCAACCAAGAAAAGTTTGTGCGCATCACGTATATTCCAGAGGGAGAAGAACCAGAAGTGTACGTTGTTCCTATCAACGAGATGCCATTGACTATGAGGGAGAAGCTCGAAAACAGTGACCGCAAGTATTACCTGAACATGAGCTTGGATAATTGCGAAGATTTGGATGCGCGAGAGTATTTCGGGAATGAAGACGATGAGAATTACAATGCTGAACATATAGTGGAAACCGTTACTAGGTTCTTTGAACTACTTCCGGATAGATTCCGCGTGGAACTTCTTAACAGGCCCTTAAAGCATTGTCAATGGGAGATAATGTACTCATATCAATGGCGTTGACACGAGCAAGCGTCTGATCTTGCGCCTTTTGTTATTAATGTTACCAATAAATCTACCTACACAGCTTGCTGCAATTAAGGGGAACTTTTGATTGATTGGAGGAAATAAAGTCTTGGAAATGATAGATCTTGAACGCTTTGTTTACGATGGCCCAGACGATGAATACCAAGCAAGCGGTCTGGTGAAGGGGATCGCGGTCGCTGACTGCGATGATGTTTAGGGCGTGGGGTCGGAGTGGTGAAACACGGGCCATCTCATGCGTGGCTGTTCTTCTTGTTCCATCGCACAGTATTTCTGTGGTCGTAAATGCATGTATTTATTCAAAGTACGAAAATCTCATGTATGCAGGACCGCTGTTGCGAGGGGGTCCTCCCAATGCATTCAGCTCTTTGACTTTTGTTTGTGTCGACTGCATATCCTGCAGCCAATGCGTGGCCACTGCACCCCATAACAGTGTGCCACAGACGCCACAGAGTATGATCAGCCCACCATGCAAGATTTCCATCCAAGCCGTGTGTTGCACGGAAACTTGCACTTGCTCCCATGCCTTCGTGTTGCATACACACAGCAGAAATGAAATGAGTGTAACAAGAACACTGTACACATCCACCATCCCCCGCCGTACAAGCGCGCGGTCTCTTTCGTTCGATTCCATTGTCATGTACTTCCACGGAATTAATCGTTATGATGACTGAGATTTTTTTTTTAAATTTCAAAATTTCTAAAATTCCAAAATTTTTTACCTGATCAGATCTGTGACCTGGGGCCCATCCGACTCGCTCGTGTTCAGAAGAAATGTCCTGGTTTTTTTTAAGGCCTCAAAATAAAAAAATGGTGTTTCCGCGAAAGTGGATAAAGGAACGAGAAAAAAACACGTACCACTATTTTGGTCCCACACACGCAACAGGCAAGAGCCATGTCGCAAGAGGCGCAGCCCTTGTATGGCGAGGAGTCGCAGATTCCAGAAACGCAGTATGTCGGTGGAGAGGAGGAAGGCTTGCAGCAGCTGCAGCAAGATGTGAATGCCAACGTCAACGCTTCGTGCGTCAAGCGACTGCAGGAAAATGCCGATGCATCCTTCCGGGCATGGTCAGACTACGAGGCAAAACAGCGGCGGCTGTCCCGTATCGAACAAACTATGAAAGAACTCGAGATTGAAAAAAATGAGCTGGAGCGGGGCATAAACACGACCAAGACACATGTGCAAAATGAAGAGGCACGCATCCAGGAAGCACTGCAGCACTGTTTTGAGCGGCAAATGCAAAACAAGAAGGAGGCGAGGAAAATAATAGCGCAAGAGTCTGAACTGGCTGAGCTGCAGAAAGAAATTAATGAGACAGTGGCGAACATGAAGAAGCAGCGTCGGGAAATCCAAAACTTGGAGTAACCACCGCGCAAGGCATAGCGCAAGAATGTGAACTTGCTGAGCTGCAGAAAGAAATTAATGAGACTGCGGCGAACATAAAAAGGCAGCGCCAGGAAATAAAAAACTTGGAGTAACCACCGCGCATGGCATAGCGCTATAATTGCAAGTGGCGTATGCCAGTTGGGAACGTGCGCCGAAATCGGGTGTTTTTGAGGCCCTAGTACCTATATATGAAGCAGACAAACAGCCACACGCAGCGGCTTATTGTCATGATGGATGAGAGACGAGACTTAAAATCTAATCATGAATACAACCTTGTATCCGACAAAGAAGAAACATACCCCAAATCTTACCCCTGGGCGCTGTTTCGTGCTTTGGCAGTATCGGCTGTGCTGTACATTATCACGGCATATGCTGAAGTGCACCACGCACCCATCACGCCTCTCGACAAACTAGTAAACGCTCGCGAGGTCGTCTTTAATTCCTCACGAGTACTACACGGCGTGGTCCATGTCCCTGAGCGTCCTGATATCGACAGCTGGTTTTATGACCTGGGCGGGAGTACATGTGCGTGCACACTGCAATGGGACCAAAAACTCTATCTCTCCCGATTATTTTACGGTGTGAAATACGTCGCTCCACACTGCGCCACTGCGTTTCTGGGCGTCTTATTCCTGCATCGCATTCAGTGGGTGCTCTTGTACAAGCTTTTGAATGAGGTTTTGGAGGAGGCAAGTTTGACAATGTTTGGCAAATTTGCACTCACAGAACCAGTGTTTGATATCGAGCCACGATACGACTCCCTGCTGCAGGATATCGGGCTTGCGGTTGTTCCCTTTGGCATACTCGCGCATCATCTTCTCTATGTGGCAGAGATCCCCGATGTTTTGCCTATTCGCTTGCATTACGACATGAAGTCGTTTCGCGTTGTGCTGTTGAGATTTCTTGAATTTTACGCGGTCATACAATCCAACAACATGTTCAATATCTTTGGCACGATCTCCGGGTTGCACTTTCACTTCCTTTCTTACGAGTGGAACGCTGGAAAACTCGTGGTGTGGGGTGTACAGCTCGTGCTGGTGCACATTTTTGAATTGACTAGTATCGACTCACAAACGCGTCTTTTGCGGATATGCTTGACAGTGCTGTGGGCTTTTTTTGTGGTTCATCGAGAGAGCAAAGAAGACGAGCAGATCCAAGCGATGCTTTCGTTTTCTGTGGTGGGGTGCCTGATCTCACTGTATCAGGTTTCCTATTCACGGCGACGACACATGCTCTCGATCGTCGCCATGTTCTTGTATGCAGTGGTGTTTATTTTGTATCTGGCTATCGAGTCCATTGTGCCGCCGCCCACAGACAAGTTTTATTATCACCGCAAATGGTGTGGGCTCAGCGACCACGAATCTGACTCATGCTCAAGAATACAAGACTGAGCTCTTTCTCAACAATCAAGCACGAGAGCACCGCTTTGTGCCGTGCCATGCAAAATGTTATGCGGCTGGGCCCTTTCAACACCTCACCACCCGAGCTTACCATCAAACTTTTGATTAGCCGCGTACTCACGGAGAAGCTTGTGGAACTTTTCTTCACCGTCACTGTTGCGTTCGCCCGCAGCAGGCTCCTTGCTCTCCTGGGCCACAGCAGGCTTTTCCACCCAGGAATTAGGGTCATCCGCGCCGTACACAAGACCGCGCTTCTTCATCCAATCCTCTTCTCCAAAACCGGTGGGCACGGCCGGGCCCATGACGGGCGTCTCGTCAGAGTCGTCGGAATCCTGAGTTGGGCCAACTCCAGCGGTCGTCTTGATGCAGGGGTAATTCTTCTCGAGCCAACGATAAAGGCCGTCCTTACCTTCTTTGTATTCAAGCGCCCGGTTCAGTGCAGACTGATCCGAAGCGTTCCTTGAAGCAACAATGCCACAATAATCGGCGCAGATGTTCACGATCTCGCGTTCAAGCTCAGAGGCAGAGCGCTTGCGTTTCTGTTCCTCCATGCCTCGATCGCACGGTGCTGAATTGGGCGCGCTTGCAGATTCGCTGTTTTTTTTCCGTCACATTTTGAAACTGTTTGTGAATTCCCGCAAAATTTTGGAATTGTTTGTGCATGCAGCTGTAAATCTCGTCATCAGTCTTTCAAAGACGTGCAGTGGAAACGCCACGCGCACCAACAAACAAGATGGCCGTAGCACACGACTTGTCCTCGTTTGCGCTCCAGCTCGCAAAAGATCCAGAACAAAAGTTGAAAATCGCCGAGACGTGCAAGGTCATCGATTGCATTAAGGCTGCTGCATGTCACATACGCTACTTGAGAGATTCGCAAGTACAGAGCGATAGCCAATACGGGGCAACCGAGATGGACGCGTGGCTCCAAGACCAAAAACGTTACACGGCGGTGATTTTTGTGGAGGAGACATTTTGCGCCGTCAGGTATTTGTTATCACGTATTGTCATGGTGGACGAAGACTTGGCGCAAGATGTGGTGTTGTGGTACAGTGCTTTTTTGAAGGTGGTGGAAACCATGATTCCGTCAGAGGTCTTATTGGAAAAGAACGCTGAACAGTTGGTGGCATACAAGGACGTGCATAAAGTGGTTGTTTGCGAGGCAAGGGTGAAGAGCATGTCGTGAGAAGACGTTTTTTCTGGAGCATGAAAAAATAAAACTGATAGAACAACCCTTATGTGCCCCCATTAGACTTCACCGCCCTGCACCGCACTCACGCGCTTGTACCCCGCAAAAAGCGTCATGGAATGCATGGCGCGGTCAAGATCCAGAAAATACAGTAACGCAGACAGGAGATTCACGCAGATGAACACCCATCCGTCTTGCCTGATCTGAGTGTGAAACAGCAACGCAGAAATCACTGCGACGGGGATCTTGTTGAAAGCACCGAGTATAGAAACGTGCGACGGACTTGTTTTGGCAATGCACCAGAACGTGCATGGGCCAAAGAAGAACCCGACAAAAGCACTCGCGACGAGAGTAGTGACCGCAACCCCATTCATCCGTAAAAATTCCTCTCGTAACACGTCTGAGCATCGATCGCATGTCGGGACAGAAAAAAGCAAGATGACGGCGCAGGTGAACATATTGTTGAAAACAGATAGCACCATAGGCGTCAAGCTGTACTTTTGTTGTATGTGTTTGGAAAAGAGCGAGAATGCAGTTTGAAAGACCATATTGGTCAGCACCCACGTGAGTCCCACCACATTAAAATCTAAATCATGGCTTCCCGAAAATATAGCCGAACAGATCAAAATCAAAACGCAGAGGATAGATTTTCTGGACACCGGCTGCGCGTTGACAACCCAGTCTACGAGAAGCGTTGGTGCAATTCCGGCGTTTTTAAAAACAATGAGTGTCGGAACGGATAGACTCGAAATAGCCTTCATGTTTGTGTATAACATGCCTGCAAAAACCAGACCGAGGGGGAAAATCCGCGGCAAATACCGTATCCCTTGTTGAATGGGTATCACGCCGATCAGAACGAGAAACAGGTTGACAAGCGCGGCAAACAGACTTTGAAACAGGACAAGCGCCCACTGCCGCGTTATGTGTTGACTAAGAAATTTGTTGCAGAGGATCATGGAAATGGACATAAAACTATATGCCACAGACGGGACGATCATGCTGATTGGTTCTGGGCAGAGATGGAAAGGCACGTGTCTTTATACAAAGTATGAGTGGTTTTTTCATTTTACTGAATACCTCGTGTTTGAATGCGGCTGGACGAAAGGCTTGGACTAGCGCTTTCCCGCAGCTGCTCCTATTGGTTTTACAAATAAACACCCGATCTATCCATCTTGATAATGACACCGCGCATACAGGCAATTCAAAGCATGGTGTTTGGCAGCGCTTGGGTTGTATGTATATATGCCTGAAAATACATAGAGAAAATGCAACATGGACAAACGGTGTCTTGTATTGGTCTAGGAGCCATGGGATGGGGCATTGCGTCTAATTTGGTCTCGAAACAGGAAGGGGTCGACGTTGTATCGCAGGTGTTGGTGTGGAACAGAACCAAGTCCAAGTCCGAACAACACGCTGCCACGTTTGGCACAAAGAGCGTTGAAACCCTTGCGGACGCCGCGAGGGCAGACGTCGTGGTCACTTGTCTGCCGACTTCTACAGAGGTTGCAGCTGTTGCAAATGAGCTAGGTCCCAACCTTCGACCGGGCATGCTCTGGATCGATTGTACAAGTGGTGACCCTGTGACAACACAAAAAACTGCCGATTTTTTGTTTCAGCTTGGTGTCGACATGGTCGACTGTCCAGTCAGTGGCGGCCCAGACGGAGCACTGTGTGGGAATTTGACTGCCATGGTGGGGGGAGCAAGTTTTTCCCGAGCAAAGCCGTTCATTTCGTGTTTTGCCAAGAAAAAGATCGTGCATTGCGGTGGCATAGGCGCTGGCAACGCAGTCAAGGCGGCAAACAACTGTCTGAACGTATCGCATTTGGTGTTGGGCGCCGAGGCGCTCCTCGCCCTGGCAAAGTTTGGCGTGCACCCATGCACTGCCCTCGAAGCTATCAATGCTTCCTCCGGGCGTTCGCTGCAAACAGAAGTCCGCCTGCCGGCAGAGGTGTTGAGTAGAAAGTTTAATTATGGCTTTAAGATGGGCCTTATGTTAAAGGATGTCAACACTGCGATACAAGGCTTGGGCATGCAAGACGACGGTGTCTCGTTAATTCCACGGGTAAAAGAGATCCTGCAGATGTCGACAGATCAACATGGGTTTGACGCAGATTACACGACGGTGGTGAAAACACTCGAAGATCGTGCAGGGTTTAATCTTTCAAGTCAGTCGGGCACAGGAACACAGACGAATTTTTCTTGAATTCAATCAAGGTTTCCTCCGGTCGCGGTAGTGCCTTGTTTTGAGCCGGATCCGCACACGTGCTGATTTCTAGGAAAAAACTCCCCGCTGTTGTTTTGATAATCCCTGTCAGGTTGGCTAGCTCTTCTTCGGTGCTGGCACGGTACACATTGAGATACCCAGCGCCTTTTGCCAAATCGACAAACGAGCATGCGGGCTGTGGCCCCCCACGAGCTTGTGAAGCCGCTGTGCATTGACCACCGACGGATTCATGACAGGAATTATTCAGCACAACATGTACGAGGTTGTTGAGAGCAAGACCCGATGTTGCCACCAGGCTTCCCATTTGCATGAGTAGGGCGCCGTCTCCGTCGATACACCACACCCTCCGTTGCGGTTGAGCAAGTGCAACCCCTTGAGCGATTGATAAAGCGTGGCCCATGCTTCCTACCATGTAGAAATCTCCGCCAACGCGGTCCACTTTGCCCCTTTGCATGCTATAAAGCTCTCGTGAGGTGTACCCGGTTGTACTCACTACAAAATCGTTGTTGTTTTCAACCATTCTCATAACACCTGCCATGGCGGTTGCGCGCGACAACCCAGGCAACTCTGAAGCCGATTCCTCTATGTCAACAAAAGTTTTATGATGCACCAACACAGCCACGGGCCTCTGTTTGAGGTGTGCCGCGATCATGGCGTTTGTGATCGCGTTAAACGCCCCGGTGGTGTCCACTGGCATTTCTGAAACAGGGATGTCGCAACTCTCCAGCATGGGCACCATTTGCCGCCCCTGGGCGCGGTGTTGTGGCTCGTCAGGCACACCAGGCTCTCCGCGCCAACCAATGAGTAAAACAGCTGGAATGCTAAATGCGTCTTCGTGAGAAAGTGACATCAATGGGTTTACCATGTTGCCAAAGCCCGAGTTTTGGCAGTAAACTATCGGCACATCGCCTGTCGCCAAATGCCAGCCTGCCGCTGTGGTCAGTGCAGCCCCTTCGTTCGCAGCAGTAACGTGGGTGAAATCCCCATGCTGCGACTCTTTCTCCAAGGCGTAGCAGAATGCTTTCAACACCGAGTCAGGGACTCCAAAGAAGCTTTTGACTCCATGATCACGGAGCTTGGCGACCAACTGCACGGCATCCACCTTGGTTGTGGCTGCAGAAGGCATTTTTGGGCCGACGCTGCGAAACGGTAGATCCTGAATTTTGCCAGTGTTTGGCAGAAGGTTGATGATGCTCTTGACCGGCGACATCATGTTTTGTACATACCTGCTCGTTCCCGCGCGCAAAATCCCCTCCGCTACCTGCTGCATGCGCGGGTATGCCGCTCGCAACATGTGATTGGCGTAAATACAGATCGCGATCCCGCTGTTGAACAGGTCTGCTTCTGTCACTGTGTAGTATGTGGATGGGACCGCGACCACCGGCACGCGTTTCTCAAACTGGTTGTACGCGCTCATGAAGGACTTGATCTCGTCAAACGTTTTTTGGCTAGAATGGATCATGATCGCATCCGCCCCCGCGTCAATGTATGCCGCGGCGCGTTTCAGGGCTTCGCCCTCGCCTGCGCCACTGATCAGCGCCTCGATGCGGGCAATGACCATGAATTTCTTGTTGCTCCTGGCCGAGGTTGCAGCGGCGATTTTGGCGCAGAACGATCCGATTTCTTCGAGCGTTTGGTCGCGGGTTGTGCCAAAAAGACTGTTTTGCTTCAACCCGCATTTGTCCTCTATAATACACGCACTCACACCGATGTCTTCTAACGCACGTACAGTAAAGCGCAGTATCTCTGGTTGGCCCCCAGTATCAGCGTCGTAAATCATTGGTTTTTGTGTCACTTCCATGGTATCGCGAACCAACTGCAGGCGCATGGACGTATCAACAACCTCAATGTCTGGTTTGCCTTTTGATACCGATGCAGTGAGAGATGACGACCACAGCGCGTCAAATGCATTTCCAGAAACTGACGCCATGTCGGCAATGATACCACTGATGCCGTTGTGTGTCTCCATGACGCGCATGGCACGGTCTGTCTTGAGAGTTTGCAACGCGTCATGTAAAGATGAGACGCGAATTTTTATTGCGTTACTTTCGACTCGCTCTATGCGGTCAATCAGCATCGTCGTCGAAATTCCTTCAGTCCTTTCTGTTCTGGTAAATTTACCCAGTTGCATCGGCACCCTGAACATGGGATAATACAAGTCATCTTCTGCAGGAGTGTGGCCGTGGAAGACCATATCGATCTCGTTGTTATTTAAGAATGACTCATCGATGGCGACAGGAGCGGATTTGATAACGTCTGTCACAAAACGGCAGGCTTGAACTGCGCCTACACGTTCTTCGAGTGTCATTACGGGGGTTCGTTTGTACATTTCCACATCTTGGTCTGAATGTACACCAACGACCACTGCATATCCAAGATCGTGTACCTTTTTGATTAGCTTGATATGTCCCACGTGAAAAAGGTCGCCTACCATAGGAATATAACCACGCATCGTCATTCGTGCGTGCGTCAAACAAGATTTACATTTATACAGTGCGATGTATAGGCCCTTGGAATACATGCATTTTTATCAAAGGTCGATTCTTACATATTTTTTGTTAACACACACGTATCCGTATAAAATAAAATCGTAGAGATAATCACAATAATCGATCCCAAAATTTGCGCAAGCTGTAATGGTAGGCCGAAGGCAAACACATCCACCAGTAACGATACTGTCGCGCCAAAACTTGTCGCAAAAACTTTGACCAAGTTGTCGGCATATGCCAGTGTCAGCGAAACAGCCTGTCCGTAGCAGGCGTACACGACCATGGTCAGCCACGTAGCATTCGAAAACCCAGCAAACATTCCGTCGTCGCTTTCTTGCAGGTCTTCTTGCAGTTTCAGCGCTGAGAATACACACGTCCACATATAAAGACAGGTATTTTTCAGTGTGAAATGCTGATCAGAAGACTTGAAGTAAACTTCCTGGTAAATACCAGCCAGTGACGTGCACAGAGTCTGTGCGAGCACACACAGGATTGATGTCATGGTCATGCGATAAGCAGTGTGAGTGTCATCACAAACGCCAGAAGACGGAGCTATAGACCCCAGTAGAAGCAGAACGATGGCGAGCCATTGCAGGACAATCATTGGGCGCAGAGCAAAAAGGCGGCTCAGAACGGCTGTGAAAACAATCCGCATATTGCCCCAGATTTGAAAGTTTGTGGAGCCCATCAGCGCGATGCTTTGATAGGTCAAGGTGTTGCTGATCGTGTACAGCAAGGCTGGTATCGCCATAACTAAGATTGTTCGTCTTGTCGGTGTCAGTTTTTTTGCATTTTCACGAGTCTTGTCCGAGTAGGCAAAGACTATCATCGACATGACAGCTATGCCCAGCTTCATGCACTCGGTACTGAAGACTATAGACGATAAACGAAAAGAAAAGTGTTGTTTACGATGAGCCATTGCCTGTGTCAGTGCGCTTTGGAGTACGTTGAGAAAGACGAGAATGAGACCAAAGAAGCCAGCGACCTTGTCCGTCAACATTTTTACGTTGATTTGGTGCAAGACGGGGAAATATAGTATGCCAACGTTGGTATGTGAATACACGACACATGCGAGGGTTGCATGCATTTAAAAATTAAAAAAGAACACAATGTTTATTTGGCAAAGTCATAGAACGTTTCTTATTCGCAATGCCATCAAAAAGCACAGTATGCGTTGCTGTATGTTTCACAATACTGTGCTCTGTTTCGATTTACCACCTTTTCATAACTGCCCAAAAAATTTCGGCACCACAAAAAAAATTGCCATTTGAACTGCTGCAGACAAGCACGGACAGTAAATCTGATGCTATTCTGCAGTATTCTGTGCTCGATCCTCTCCCTCGGCAGCACAAGAATGATAACGTTCAGTTGAACAAGAACGGGGTTACACTGGTTTCGCCGCAAGTTGTCACTGAGGAAACACTACAAAAAAAACGCACGGATAA
>CERI01104851.1_pt1 | contig 68183 bp, 54 predicted proteins | sample 350261 | NCBI WGS metagenome assembly CERI01 (sample SAMEA2620979, study PRJEB7988) | marine metagenome | isolation source: saline water (ENVO:00002010), including
ACATCAAACAACAATCAATTTTCTCAACAGGATTGTCTTTGTGTGGAAGGTTACACCGGAAACGATGGGGGACCATGTAGTGCTTGTGATTTAGGAAAATATAAAACCTTGGATGGACCTTCTGAATGCCTAAATTGCTCGGCTGGATCTTATTCTAATGTCGAAGCTCGTAACAAAGAATGTGAATCATGCCCATCGCATTTCACGTCACCTGAGGGCTCTCTCTTCAGCACACAGTGTGAATGTGAGAAGGGATTCACTTTGATGAATGAATTTTGTGTAGAATGTAACGATGGATATTACAAGGATTTTACAGGAAATAATAGTTGTTTAGATTGCACCCCCATTTCAAGTTGTGATGCAGGACAAGAAAGAAAGTCATGTGGGGGGGATTCACCTGGTGCATGTGGCTATTGTGATGCAGGCAAGTTCAAAGAAGAAGTAGGGCCTCAAGATTGTACAACATGTGAAAGCTGTGACTCGGGTACATATCGAAGTGGCTGTGGACGCAAAAATCGTGGTGAATGTGCTACTTGTGCTGATGGAGAATACAAAATTAGCTCTGGTAGTGAACCTTGCTTATTTTGTGATGCTTCTGATTGTGGTATTGGAGAATACAAGCATTCGTGTGGGGGGTCACATTCTGGGCAATGTAGTGCATGTGAAACTTGTTTAGATGGTCGTTTTAGACAGGGTTGTGGATCTTTTAGTTCTGGTCAATGCGAAGATTGTGCACGCGGTAAATTTGATTATTATTTGGGTGAAAATAATCAATATCAATCTACATGCACGGATTGTGCTTCAGGGACGTATCAAGACTCACCGGGCGAAACTGGTTGTGAACTGTGTACGACCTGCAATGCTGGCTACTTGGTTGAATCCGAATGTACTGAAACAACAAACCGCATTTGTACTGAAGTACTTACACCAATGTACCAAGACGAAGAAAATAAGCATATTGCAAAATCATGTCCATCCAATTCAAAAACATTACACCATGTTAGTTCAAGTAAAGAAGATTGCAAGTGCAACCCTGGTCATACTGGACCAAATGGAGGCCCATGTACTGAATGTGTTCGCGGTAAATACAAATCGTCAAGAGGGTCCATTAGTTGCACGGATTGTAATGCAGGAAAATTTTCATTTGCAACTTCTGCAGTGGACAAAATATCAGAAGGAACCTGTGAGTGGTGTGAGGCAGGCACATACTCAGAAACAGCATCTTCTGCGTGTTTGGCGTGCCCGACAGGCTCATATACAGAATATAGAAGCACAATCTTAAACAACTGTTTATGCAACGCCGGCTTTTCGAGATCAGATGGAGGCCCATGTACTAAATGTGTTAGCGGTAAATACAAATCGTCAAGAGGGTCCATTAGTTGCACGATGTGTAAAGCAGGCAAATATTCATCTGCAACTCTTGCAGTGGACAAAATATCAGAAGGAACCTGTGATTTTTGTCCGTCGGGTAAATACTCAGAAGCTGCATCTTCAACGTGCAGCGAGTGTCCTGACAACTCTTTTTCACCAACAGAAAGTGATTCTGTGAAAGATTGTGTCTGCAACGCCGGCTTTTCGGGATCAGATGGAGGCCCATGTACTAAATGTGTTCGCGGTAAATACAAAGCGTCATCAGGGTCCATGACTTGCACGGAGTGCAATGCAGGCAAATATTCAAATACCGAAGGTGCTGAAAGCTTTGAAGTCTGTAATACCTGCCCTCTATTTTCCGATTCCAACATTAATCGCACTGATTGTGTTTGCAATGCAGGATACTTCAATATATTTGACAACGATCAAATGGGAGGGTGCACAGCTTGTATGAAAGGTTATTGGAAACAAGAGCAAGGCAATCAGAATTGTAATAAATGTGATCAAAACATGATTACACAAGAAACAGCTTCCACGTCGGCGACGAGTTGTGTTCCTTGTGCTACAAATATCGAAACAAGAGTGAATGCAGATGCAGATTATTTTGAATACTCTGGAAACAAATACTATAATTTGGAATGTGTTTGTGTAGAAGGATATTATTTCAATGGTGATAGTTGTGAAGCATGTCCTGCAGGAAAATTTAAGTCAAGTACAGACAACAGTGAAAGATTTAAGTCAGGTGAACAAAACTTTGAGTTATGCACTGAATGCCCAGTAGGCAAACATCAAAGTGTTGAAGGACAACCAAAATGTGAACCTTGTAGTCAACTTGAGTACCAAGATCAACCTGGACAAGAAAAATGTAAAATCAAACCACAAAATGCTGTCGTTGAAACGATTTCGGTATCGGGGGGAATTATCTCGGTTAGATGGAAGTGTAAGCCAGGTTACATAGAAAATAATGCTGGTGATGGGTGTCAGGCTTGTGCAGCAGGCAAATATGCTGGTGGTTATGGTTGGGATGATTGTAAGCACTGTTCTATAGGTACATATTCACAAAATGCCGGCAGTTTAGGGTGTAGTCAGTGTACGAAAGGAAAGTTTAATGATGAGTCGGGGATGAGCATATGCAAAACTTGTACTGATTCATGTATTGACGGTCAATATAAACAAGAAGATTGTAATTCTGAAAAAGATTTGCAATGTGCAGATTGTCGTTGTGACGAAGATGCAATTAATTCTGGACAGGGTTGGAATGTTGATGAAGATGGAAATATCAATCAAACATGTGCAACAAATACTAATGGAGGCACTGTTCAACCATTATGCAATCAATGTCCAAATGATTATTATTCGGACAATGGCTCATGTAAACGATGCAATGACCAGTATGAAATTACAATCGAAAACAATGTTTGTGTTTGTAAAGAGGGGTATTATTTGAAACTTGAATATCATCGTTTTGTAACTAATGTATATTGTAAGGCTTGTGAACCTGGTAAATACAAATACTGGAAGGGAGACTCATATGTTTGTGCTGATTGCCTCAAAGATCATTATTCAGATTTGTCTGCAGCAACCGGTTGTACAGAGTGTCCTACTGGAAAATTTTCAGTTGAAGGATCCACAGGTTGTACAGGGTGTCCAGCAAATACGTTTTTTGCGCGAGAAGAAATCATACAAGATCTATATCCTCGACTAACTCATAATTTGTATGGGGGGGAGATTAGTTTTTGGACATATGATGCAACAAAAGAAGGTACAAGTGGCGGACCTTATGAGCCAATTCCTATCACATTTCCAACATGCATGAGTTGTACTCAGATTTATCGTCATACTTACACGAATCATTTCACTGGATCGACTATTGCTAATCAATATGAAGTAAAATCATACTCTACAAGTAATGGTGCGTCTGATGATTGGAAAACTGGTTGTGAATGTGAAGCTGGATACTTTCACGTTCACAACTGGGTATCGTGGCCTTCGGTTGAATGTTATGCTTGTCCAGCTAACCTTTTCAAACCCGAAATTGGAAATCATGAATGTAGTTTGTGTAATGGCAAAGTTGCAGAGAATAACAAGGGAGTTTGTTGTACTACACAAAACGCTAAGTCAGGACTTTACAATTCTCGAGATATTGCCGATATGAAATGGGACGCATATTACAGTGAAAATGATAACGAAATGTTGTGCAATCCAAACGCATGTGAAAATGGAATGACATTTTACAATTTTGATTATGCATTGGACAAAAAGGCAGAATGTTGTCAACACCCAGACAACTTTGGATGTCAATGTTTACCAGAATGGGTAAACCCTTATGGGTTCGATTCGGGCCAGTTTGCTGTATTCCATATTTTACGGACAGCGAATGAAGGAGATTTCAAATATTGTGCACAAAATATTTGTGCACAGGGAGCATACTTACCTTTTGAATCTTGGAAAGATACGTTAGCAGTGAATCCTTGCAAAACATGTGATTCTGGGAAATACTTTCATCTTAATATTGGAAGGGGCTCCTATGGTGGTGAGTGTAAAGTGTGTCCAGCTGGCAAGTTCAGTAATCAAGCTAATCCCAGTGTACATATTAGGGAGGAAGGTTGTCATTATTGCGATGGCAACATAGTTTTTATTAATGATTTTCCCGTACATTGTAATTTTGAACACGGTGGCGGAGGAATTATCGGTGGCGGATATAGTATCATTGGCGATTCTTAATTGCATAGATTTAAATTTTATTTATTTGCAATAAAGAGCTATATTAAAGTATGTAACTATACTTGTGTATATGATTTCTTTGCGAGCAAGCTGCCGCATTTTGCTTTTATACATGGTTTTGGAGGCCCTTGTGGTGCGCTCTAATGCCTCTACTTGTGGGTGTGGTGATTATTATAACATGGGTATTTGTTGTGCAGATAGTACATACCCAGACAGTAATGGTAAGTGTAACTCGATTTCAAAAAACTACTGGCAAGATGGAAATTTAATAGCAGGTAGATGTGAATATTTGTTTTATTCATGTGTATCGTGTCCACAAGGCACTGTAAATCCCAACTCGGAGTCATGGTTAAATTATTACTACACGGGGACTGCGTGTAAAACGTGTGGTTATAACACATATGTGTTCTACACACAATGTGGTTGTCAAGCATGTCCTGCTGGCACAAGAAGTTATATGACAATCTCAGGTACGGCATCTTCTGTAAATGATTGCTATCCTTGCTCTCTAGGAACAGCAAGACAACAATATGAGAGGCTTAATGTAGATGACAGATGTACGGCGTGTCCCTCTGGTAAATATGCAGATGAAACAGGTTTAGCAGTTTGCAAAACATGCCCAGCTGGAAAATCTGCGAATGGTGGTTTTTACACCGGTGCAACGAGTTGTTTTGATTGTGCCTCAGGACAAGCAAGTTACAGCGGTGGTTCGTGTGAATATTGTGCCATTGGTAAACATCCTGATGCAAGTGCAAGTTCGTGTGTATACTGTAGTCCGGGGAAGTATGCAGATACAAATATTTATTCAGCGTCTGATTGCTTGGAATGTGACTATGGGAAATATTCAACAAGTGGGGTGTGTGTTGATTGTGTTGCAGGAACATTTGCTAACTCTAAGGGTTCGACTACATGTTCATCGTGCTTAGCTGGTCAGTTTAGCGAAGGTACAGGTGCACATGAAGTTATGGATCCGATACATGGAAATTTTTACAGAAACGGGGTTTGTACTGACTGTCCAGATGGGAAAAGCTCTGACCCTTCGAATGACATATATCTTTGTTTGTTGCAGTGCGCTGTGGGAAAGTATGCTCAAGGCACTCCCTGCACAGATTGTCCATCTGGAACTTATAATTGGTTTTCTGAGGCTGCAGGTTGTGTGTCTTGTTCGCAAAATTCCTTCGACTATCTTACAGCATGTCAGTTATGTGGGGGCAACGGTTACAAACTTGTAGTAAATTCTAATTTGGTTTTGAAAAATCACAGATTTCATCCTTACTTTGGAAATGAATATTTTGAGCACACATGGGGACAACCCGGTTATTACAAAGGTTATTGGGATTATGAAGCAGGATTGACATGGAGATTGCGAAATGTATACTCATCTTCTTTTTCAATCGTAAAAATTAAATTGGGATTTATGACTGCTGACTGTTACCCTTATTGTAATGATTATGCTGTTTCGAGTGAAGAAAAGACTGAAGTTGCCTGGTTTATTTTTTATGGTGACGAAAGCAATAAATGGGTGCACACGTTTGCTAAATCCAATCAAAATTGGAAAGATTCTCAAATTTCGGGAACTTCGTTTTTTTTGGATGATTATGGAGGTGATGCTTACTTTGAAAATATTAATTCTGCAGTTACTTGTCAAGCTTGTCCTCCAGGCACATATCTTGGTTCAGATGCCTTTTCATGCACTCCTTGCCCCGCAGGCACTTATTCCAGTACTGTACGTGCTACTTCTGTTGATACATGTCTTGATTGTCCTGCTGGTACAATAAGTCCAGAAGCAGGAGCTAGTTCTTGTACAGACTGTCAGGATGGAAAGTATGCTCTGGATGCCACAGTTGCGTGTCAGGAATGTCCCATCGGCACATATTCAGCCACATTGAGGGCTGTATTTGACAACTGCATTTCATGTGAAGGGGGAAAGTTTGGTGGAGATACTGGATTGACTACATGCCGTAGCTGTCCCAAGGGACAATTTCAAAACGACATTGCGCAGAGTGCATGCTTGAATTGCCCTGCTAACATGTATGCTAACGAGTATGGTTTGTTGGCATGCAAGCCTTGCAAGGACTGCTCTGGTAAAGCAAATACAACTAATGTTGAATGTAGCGATACAAATGGTGCGGGAAACTGTGAGTGTTATAATAACTATTTGTGGGTGGAAGATTACAGTCGTTGTATTGATGCTTGTGACGCTGAAATTGAAAAGAATTATTATTTGGATCAAGAATATGTTGGTCATTGTGAAACATGACTCAAATTTATGTGGGTATCATTGAACGTATAAATGACTATTGTAATGTGTTTTAATGAATGATAGTTTACATAGATTTTTTGTGCCAAGAGCACTTTTCCTGTTTACTATATTACTGATGAATATGACGGTTACGACTACAACACCAGTATGTACCTACGATTTGGAATTTACAGAAGGAGACTACGCTGTATCCACCCCCAGTATTCTCAATATACCATCTGGTGGTGGGCCGTATGTACAAGACATGAAATTTTCAACAAACTACGATCTTCTTTTCGTCTTGTACCGCGGCGGAGGAACAGATTATCCAGCACGAGTGTTAGTCGTAGACGTGGCATCCAATAATAACACTGATACAATCACGGACACAGAGAACTGCTTTCTCAACCCACAAAGTATGGTACCCAGTAGACCAAACGATGCCATTCTATACATCACAGATGATACTAATCACAATATTGTGAGACTGGATCGGACAACCGGTGATTGTTCAGAGGTCAAAAATTTAGATTTTTGCTACAGTTACAGACAAATTGACATCTCACAAAATGGACAATATATGATAATATGTTGCTCAACATCAAACCCTAATGTCAGGTGTATGGAATTTTCAGATCCGAGCACAAATTATACGACTCCAACTTGGGATGTAACAATAGGAGTATTTAATGGTGGAAGCACTAATCAACCAAAAGGCCTACTTTACGCTCCTGATAACTCAAAAGCTTACATACTCATGGCTGAATGGCTGGGAGGCAATGGATGGTCGGCGGTAATTGAACTGGACATTAGTTCCAACCGTTTAAGTGTCAGTGTTTCACAATTGACGCATGACACAGACACTGACCCACGAAAGATCGCCATTGACCCTTCAGGTGATTTTTTGTTTTTTGTACGTCCACATGATGTTCAAAAAATTGAAATCAACAATCCAACAATTACTTTTGTTGCAGGACACGCACAAAATTCAGGCAATGTTGATGGTTTGGGTAACAGTGTCCGATTCAATTACCCCACCGCAATTGCCATGCAGGACACAGGAACACTGTGGATTGGAGAGGAAAACGAACAACAATTTCGTCATATTCAGGCGGGGTCTGTGACAATGCACGAGAACTGTGTTTACACAACAAATACTACAACTACGACTACGACTCCTGCACCAACAACTACGACTACGACTCCCGTACCAACAACTACGACTACGACTCCTGTACCAACGACTACAAGTACTACTCCCTCACCAACAAATACGACTACGACTCCTGAACAAACACCTAACAGCACAACAACCACACCAAAATCCGTACTTGCTAATACGTTACGGTATGGGACACGTTGTCCACTGAATTCCGTTACTCTTGGAGCTGGCAAGAACCGTTTGCGTGATTGTCTTTGTGAAGAAAATTACTTTTTGAATGAAAGTGGGTTTTGTGTTGCATGTGCGTATGGGTACAGGAAAGAAGAAATTGGAAACTTCAACTGCTCGTGCTACGTGTTTGACACGTGCGACCCTCCCGTTTGCAATGGCGATGGGTCTTCGTGCCGTCCGTTGCTTGTTACGAGCGAAGAAGAGGGAGGGGAGTTTGGCTTGAGTGAAGTGTTGTTGGGTGACTTTGACGATACAAGTTTGACAAACACATTTGACCTCGACGTAGAAGTGGCCAAACAAGGATTTGAATTTACATCTGATGGTTCTGAGCTTATTTCTTCCACATCTATTGTAAAGTCTGAAGTGGTCAATGGCACAAAAGTAACGAGTGTTACTAATGTGATTATGAGGCAAAATCGGTTGACTAATGAAGTGGAAATCAAAATTTTACCCATTCAAAATGAGGTTATTAAGGCAACTGCTGTCAGTTCTAGTGATGACAAAGTTTTGATCTTTGCGACTGAACACAGAGTCGTGTTGTATGACGAAAACTCGGAACAAATGGAAAATGTCTCAGCAATCGATGAAAATGAGCAGATAGTGGATGTTGCGACTTTGAATGACAAAGAAGAATTGATTACAATTGCTTATTCCGTGGGGATTTTAAATGCTTCAAGTTCTCGTCGGCGATTGTTACAAGACGAAACATCCGATTTTTGTGGTAAAGTTAATTATTTGAAAAGATCAATCAAACGATCTATCCCTACAAGTACTTACAAAGTTTGTGACCCTCATTCCGTGGCTTTGTACACCTCAGATAAGAATAAGGATTACATTGTGGTTGGTACGCCATGCCGTATTGTAAGTATTGATCTCTATAAAAATAGCATAAAGACTTTGGTAGGTCCTGGAGAGCCTCATGAAAAATGCCAAGAAAGTGACTTTGGGTCTAAAGACGGGAATTTTGATGAGATTAGGTTTCAGGATGCGTCAAAGATCTTGGTTGATGATACGGGGAGTGAAATTTTTGTATTTGACGATAATCGCCTGAGAAAAATTGCGATTACAGAGAACACAGTGTCTGGAATTACGACTGTGGACACTTTCGATGATGATGAGATTGATTCTATTACAAATATGGCTATTTCTCCTCAGGATGGCACTATTTTGTTTGCTCAAAACCAAGAAATCAAGTTGACGGTGAATGCTTCGGATAGTGCAATCGATACCCAGCAAACTCGTCTGGACAACAAAATAAAGAGATTGGATTTGGTAAAACCCAAGGAGTCAAAACATGGACTTTACTGCTTTTCCGAGGAAAATAAACAAAATGCTGAGGTTACATGCAACCCAAATCAGGATGATGTGGAAAGGGGATTGTTGTGCAGAAATGGGGTGCCATGCGTGTGCTTGAACGGATATTACTTGAAGAATAACAAGTGTGTGAAATGTAGAGTGGAAGATGTATGAGAAGTAGACAGAGAGATTGAAAATTGGGTTGTTTTGTGTTTAATATAAGACCAAAAATGGTCAGCATACGATGCAGCTTGAAAGTGCCTAAATTCGGACCTACATTTATTCAAAGAGGACCCGATTTACGGGGTTTTCATGCGTCTGATTAGTCGTCGTCTGCTCAGCAGGCGTATCAGGAGCATGTTCAGACTTAGGCCCGGGAGCCCCAGGACACACCACAGGGTGTGTCTTTGGGTTGGGGGTCAAAAGCATGGAAGTCGAAGACGTGATAGTGGGCGAGTGCATTGCAAAGGCTGGCATTAGACTTTCTTTTAATCCTATATACAGAATTCAGAGACTTTTTCAGCTAAGGGGCTACGATATAGACGTAGGCCGTAAGGCCACATTGCACCAAAAACCCCTTTACCCAATTTAGTTTTGACTCTAGCCACCGCACGCGATGGTGTAGAAAGGTATTCTCGGCCTCGAGCTCACGTACGCGAGCTTGAAGGTTGAATGCTTCGACGTGAGCAAAGATGTCCCACATTTCGTGTGACGTGCAGCCCAAACTCGCGGGTTGCATTCAATTGCAGGGTTAAATCGCAATATACTAAGTATTTTCAATTTCCACTTCACACCGATGCATAGCTCCCATTCCCTCATTCCTCTTTATTTTGAGACTTGAGATTGGGCATGCTATGGTATGGTGTTCATCTTTTTCTGTGGTGTGTGGAATTTCGATTTCGATTTCCTCAAACAAGGAGAGGTTAATTGGTTCGTGAGCGTCGTGTGTGGTGATGAGAAGTTTGTAGTTTTTAGAAATGGATTGTGCAGAGTCGTCATTGATGTTTTCAATGCGTGCTTGCTCTCTTGCCAAGTCCCTTGGCTTCATGAATACTTTTAGTTTTTTATGATATGTGCTACTTCCTCTCAAGGCTTGTGGAGCCATGTCTCTTTTTCGGAGTTGATTTTTGCGCATGGGATTGGGGTAATGGGCATGTTTGCGGGCGTAGGTGAGAGCAATCCCCCCACGGAGTCGTAACACGAGGTGCAGAGTGGATTCCTTCTGAATGTTATAATCCGCGAGCGTGCGTGCATCCTCGAGTTGTTTGCCTGCAAAGATAAGGCGTTGCTGGTCGGGAGGGATGCCTTCCTTGTCTTGGATTTTGGATTTCACCATGTCAATGGTATCGGAGGATTCTACTTCGAGGGTGATGGTTTTGCCTGTAAGTGTCTTTACAAAGATTTGCATACTTGAGAACAAAGTACGGGGTGTTAAATATAACAAAAAATCTCGTGATTTGTGTTTAATAAAAAAACAAATTTGAACACGGTCATAACGTGAGGCTCAAGTTACTAGGTCAAACAATCGCGTGCTGCTGATATCTTCAGCTCAAGTGCATTGCATAGAGTTTCCGAGTGTTTCACTCGTGCCTCTAAGACCTGGTTGTCTTGTTTGGTGTTCGAATCTGCCATCTTCAAACCTTGAACTAGTAGCTCGAGTTGATGATTGCGCGCCTCCAGATCGCGATTGCGCTCTTCAAGTGTAAGATTAGTAGCTTTCAACGTGGTTACCTCGGACTGTAAAGCCTCATTTTTCTGCTTAAAAGCAAGATTCGTTGTGTTAGTGGTTTTGGTTTTCTCCGACAGGTTTTGCTCCAAACTCCTAATATTTTTTGTGAGTTCTTCGACAACGTTGTGTGAGAATGAATATGGAGGCGTTGTAGCAGCACCTGAACGTAAATTTGAAGACGCAAGTTCGTTCTTGGACTTATTGAACTTTTTTTCAAATTCATCAAACTCCTTTTCAAGTTTCGACCTTCCCACTGCTCCATTAACTTTGTGTAATTGTTGGAACGCTCCCCGTGCAACTTCCATCGCAGTCATGGCCTCTTCGTATTTTGATTCTTTGAGTAGGGCTTCGGTGTTTTTTTGGGCAGTATCCCATTTTTCTTTTAACTCTGCCATTTCAGTCGCACGCTCTTTTGCCTCGTTGGTTTTTTCTTCCCCTCGAAGCGCCAATTCGAACCATTTCTTAAAAGCGTCGTATTTTGAGTTTGCTGATTGGAAGTTTTCCGTGGTGCCCCCCTTGTCTGGATGATTTTGGAGAGACCATTTCTTCCAATGCTCCTTAACAATTTGTGGGACTGTTGACCCATTGTCGTTCGTTGTTTCTAAATCATGTACATGATTCCAGATTAAAGTTTGATCTGTACTATTCATATTTATCAAATTCAAAAACTCCCTTGCCCGTTGTTTAAGCGGTACCATGATATGTGTCACAAAACAAGAACAAAAATTTCTTATATAACAAAAATCAATGTCATTCACCTCAGTAAGAAACCAAAGTCTCCTCGTCCTTCTTCTCGAGTTTGCGAGCGGCACAGGACTTGAAGAAAGCAATCATCTGGTCCCGGAACAAGATTGAATTTCCGCTTTCGACGTCGTTGTGTTTGGCGTGGACGTACAAAGGAGGGTAATATGCCCTGTGATGTAAGCGTGTAACAAGCATTTCAGCATTCTGCACTGGGATGATATCATCCTGCTGTCCGTGGATGATAAATGTTGGGACGCGTATGAAGTTTATGAGATTGATGGATGGACAGAAGACATCGTCGAAATACTCTGTCATGGATGTTAACATAGAGGAGTTGAGAAGCTTTTGAGGCATAATAGCTCTGACTCCCGACGCAAGTGGGGAGATGAGTACGACTCCGTGGATATCTTCCATGAAGTCCTTGGATGCAAGATATACGGTTGGTGCGGTTCCCAGAGACTTGCCCATGAGCACGATTTTTTCCTGAGGGATTTGGAGTTCGCGGTTGAGGTATTCGTACACGGCACTGATAGCTTCGTGCATATTTTGCTCTGTTGTTTGGCCCTTTTCGGAGATCCCGTAGTTTACGTAGTCGTATGTGACAACATTTGCGTCAAACGTGTGTGCCAGCCACTTGCAATATGCCTTGCATGCTCCAATGTCGTCAGCGTTTCCGTGGCTGAGTAGAATTACCTTCCGATGATCTGTGTAATTCCCCTCTCCCCAATATTTTTTGGATTGTCCCTCAAAATTCACAAAGTATGTTGCGATTCTCTGGTTTTTGATGGTATGCACAAACAAAACCTCTTTACTTTTCATGTATGTGGGTCGTTCGGGGGCGTGAAATGCAAAGGGGGAAATGGCTCTGGACTTGTATGCTTCTATGGTTTTTGTGGATATGGCGTTGCCCATTGAAAATATGCGTAGTTTGTTATATAGAAAGCAGAATCGAGTACTATATTCTTGTAATTTATTGGGTGTCAAAAACTTTCACTTGGGCTAATGATCAAAAATCGTAAAACCATGCGTTGGGGATTTCGTACTTTATATTTCCATAGGGTTGTATTGCAGCGAGAAAAACCATGTAGAAGGGTAAGATCAATTCAATATAGTTTTGTGTTTCTTGTTCTTCAGACATATTGAACCAACTAACAGCAATAGCTTGTAAGAAAAACGCCCCAGGAGCCTGTAAGAAAAGAGAGGAAACTGCGATCACAACATAAAACATATTTTTATGATCATTTTGCATTGTTATTCTCTGCAGCATGTTTTATAATGCCGTGTAAACTTAGGCCAACACAATTAGTTTTTTATTGGTGTCTGTTTGTGATTATATAGCATTTTGGACGGTATCATTAATGCCTCTAAACAATTCTTCCTTTTTCCAAAGCTCCTCCAGTCGTTATGGCAATCGGGGTGGTGACATTATTATGCAAGAAGAGCAAAAATGTGTGCTATGTGAATTGACAGGTTGTGGGCATGCTGTTGTGGATGAGGTAAATGCTTACGTTCTAGAGAATATGGGCAAGGTGCACTTGAATGAGATGGCAATACAGGTTTCACAGGCATTGACTGCTTTGCCGGGAAGAACCTTTTCCAAGGAACAGTTTTTGACACATATGAAATATCACGTGAGGCATCCAAAAGTCGTTTTGAGCACTTTATTGAATGATCTTTTAGAGGTTGCTTACGTCTCAAAGGATGCCTGCATTACTATTTGTGCGGAGACGAACAAAAAAGTGGTAGATCAAAAGATGCTTCAGGCGTATTTGAAGACCGTGGATAGTATCATGGCAATTTACAGGACAGACTCCTTGCGAGACAGACGAGATATATGATTTTTTTCTTAATAAATTTTATTGGGTGTCAGATTACTCATAAAGCTTTCAAAACACAGTGCCAATCTGCCTAGCAAAGTCGTCCCACATGTTAACATCGGGCTTGACGTCATCACGGGAAAGCTGATCTTCGGCCCTGGACTTCTCGCCCACAGTGCGTGAGTTTGAGTCTGCGTACATGCCATTGACTCGCTTCTTGAGCTCGTTATTCTCCTCCTGCAGCTTGTCAAAGTCATGCTGTCGCTGTCGATGGAGGTCCGAGGCTGCGACCATCATCTTCCAGACGCCATTATCCTCGGCTGCGTTCTTGACAAAATGATCCATGCTGCACCGGAAGTCATCCTTGATCTTGTCATTATCGATGGGGATATCCTTGAGCCAAGAGTTGTACATACTCTCTGCGATCTTTTGCATGTCTGCCTGTGTCTTTTGAGACATTCGAGCGTTGATCTGCCTAAGATTAGAGTTCTCACCTTCCACGTTCTTGAGCTTCTGCTCGAGGTCCTTTACATGGGAGAGGATGTTAGAAAAGTCAGGCTTTGACTCGGTCTCGGGGGCCTTCTGCTCAGACTTGGGGATGTTTTGACTAGATGAACCTTCGGTCATTAACAATGTTGTTGTAATTCTTATATACAAGCAAACGATATGCTTTGTAACTTAAGGTACAGAATTGTTGTAGGGTATTTTCTGTGATGGCATAAACCATTCGTCTGCTGCTTCCTCTGCTCCCGTTGTAAAATGCAACACCAATGAAATCGAACCAACAATAAAGATTGCGCAAAAAAGTGCCTGTCTGCGCTTCAATTCATGTTCCGGTGCTCCGAGTTCGCGCATGTAGAATTTTAGCGTTTCGATGTAGGTTTCCTTGTCAGTTTGAACGCGCGGGGTCTCTGCTTCCGAGGGTGCATGCATTTCCGTGGGTAGGTAGAGCATGCTGATGACAACAATTCCACCAGAGAACAGACACAAGTAAAAAATAAGCTCAAAAATCATTTGTGTTTGTTTACATTGTGTGCTAAATAAGCAGATATAACATAATTAAAAACATGTCCAATGTCAGCAAAAAAGTCTACGGTATCAAAATCAGGGGTGTCTGTGAGTTATGACTGGGGGGATTTTGTTGACATTGCTGCGCGACTGGATTCTACCATCAACTTCACTTTAATTCGATTTCTTTTCAAGACGCTTCAAATGGTTTTGAGTAATCATGAGATCATCTTAATCAATGCAAGCCTGCTGTTGTTTATAAATACGACTTTTGCCAGCAATCTGTTGTTGAATATAGAAGTTATTCTCACGGTGGTAGCCTCTCTCAGCAGCGGTCTGATAGCACAAGCGTTGATCAACACTGCAACCAGCAATGAAATTTTGATGTCCATGACGATCAATCAAACGTCCAGGCTTTTAGAGCAATTTACAGTGACTACAGCAATGCTTCTATTTGCTTCAATTATTCCCCGCAACTTACAGAAAAAAGAGTATGTATCCCGGGCTATTACCATTTTGCTTTACATGTATACGGATGCCACCCAGAATATCGTGAATCAACTTGACTTTAAATGGTCTCCGCCTTTCCTGTGCGTGCTTATTTGTATTCTTTTGCAGAAAAATCATGACTACTTAGAGAAACGAAAAACCCTGCAGTACATTGTGAAAGCTCTCAATATGGTTGCCATCAATATCTTGATTACTTCAGTGACAACGATTGATACGAATGCCACTGATTTACACACTTCCACGGCACTTTTGATCGTGACACTGTTTGCCATTGATGCCTTGATGCAGCTGTCTGCTAATCTTGAAGAGGGGAGAAATTATGCAATATGGAAGGGTGCACAACAGCTATTTTTGGTGTATCAGGAGCTGAAGATAGATCCGATTGTGACTTTTGTTATAGCCTTGATGTTCGTGATGCTGCATATCACCAGCATTCAAATTATATCAATCTTACACTTACAAAATAATACCACTTTGGAAATATTTTTGCTAGTGGTGGTGAATGTTATCATTGATCAACTTCAAAGCAAAGCTCTTTCGGTTTTTAATATTGAACAGGGCTTCATTTTGATTTTGTATATTATAGCAATCCATACAGTCAGTTTGTTTTTTCGGCAACAAAATGAGTCTAAGAAGAAAAGGAGTGTTTGATATTCTTATACTTCTATTTCATACTCAATTTCTACTTAATTTTATACTTATTTTTTAAACATCAAGTTCACGAGCAACGATGTTTTGTTATCATCATTGTATCCCGTTCTCACGGCAGTGTTTTTCAAAAAGGCGTACGTGTGTGCCGTTTCAGCGGAGTGTTGCATACCGAGTGCTAATTTTGCGAGAAGTTGCACGTCAGTGTCAAAGATTCTTACAATTTGATCCGCGTGTACACACTCCTTGCCCTCTTGTGTGGCCAAAATTGCTCCCTTGACATGCTTGTGAACCAAGGGGGAGATAATTCGATGTCGCAAATCAGCATCTAGCATTCCCAGCATCACATTCTGAGCTTGAAAAGAAGTTGTTTGGTTCGATAACTTATTCTTTTGCATCTCAATACACATCTGCTCATAATGTTGAACGCTGAAAGGTTTGCCAATACTCGATGTCGCATCATTTCGGTAATAATGATTGAATCCCGTGGACATGCGGACAGAATCGTTGCGAGATAGAGCATGAAGAATTTTCTGCACACGAATCGCCCCAACAAGCACGTGTTGGTTGATTGGATTGCCTTGCGTGCTCAAACTCTCATTTTGGTTTTCCATGCTTGTGCGGATCATACTTTGAATCGCCAGGATTGTTTGCAGGCAATTTTCAGCAACCGATACGTCAAGCTTGATGTCATTGCTTGCATTATTGGCCATGATCTGTCGCATCTGATACGCTCCCATATCAACGTCCAGCAAGCAATTATTCATTGGCATCCCGCTCAAAAGCCGGACCTGGGCTCTAAGACCTGCATCTACACAAGAAAATGAGATGAAATGTGCTCGGCGGTTTACAACACTATCCAGTTTGTGGGTATTGTTGTAATTCTTCCCGGCATGGATGGCATCCGAGACGTGGGACAGCAGATTCTGTCGCATTTTGCACAATGCTTCAAGAGAGCTTCCATGTTCATCCTTGTCTCCAAAAAGAGAGAGGTTTTGTACAATTGTGCCAATGTCTCCATGCTCATAGACAAGCTCTTGCTCGCCTAGTTTTTGAACGTGAGCAATCACCAGGGCGACATTTTCGTGAAGTTCCAATAGATCGTTTTGAATGAACGAATTATCACTGGTCACACGCATAATACTTTGATCTTGAACGATGTTGCCTCCGGGGGCAAACAAATTATACCACCCATCATTGCCAGAAACAAGATATCGATCGTTGAGTCTTTGAGCAGTGTCAACAATTCGAGTTAGCTTGCGGTTTAAACTCAAAAGTTCGTCTTGGAGATCACATGAAGCGATTTTGGCCTTGTAATCTTCAATCTGTGCATTGTGTTTGGGGATACACACACTTTCTGCCTCCGCCACGCTTGCAGCGGCCAATCCAACCGTTTTGACGTCGTCCGCAATCGATGCAAGCCAATGCACATGAAATTTCGAATCGGATACAGACTTGAATTCTTCTTCAGAAGAGTGCGCACACATGAAATCAAAACGTAGAATGTCACCAGTGTTCAAATGGATCGAAAGCTGTTTATTCAGGCCTTCTTTCACATTGAAAAACCATTCACCTGGAGCTTGCTGTCGAAGCTCCAAGGTGTCAGACAAACCTTTGCGTCGAAAGATTTCTGCTTTGTTAATCTCAGGACCCGTAATCGTTAGTAAATACGAGTCATCAGGAAGCCCGAGCTCACCATCAACTTCGGTTTTAGAGACCACACGACCAAAGCCCCCTTGCATATCACACAACACCTGATGCTTTCCTGCATTGTCATTCGACAAACTCACATCCAATCGTAAATGCTTTTTTGCAGAAACACACCCCCGCTCTCGAGTAACAAGTGTACTGACAGCATCTTTCAGCACAAGAAGACGCTCTTCGGCCGAAAGGGGAGGCTCCGAGGATATACTCGAAATACTCGAAGCAGGAAACACAGTGGAGCTTGTACTCAGAGTGCCGGAAATAGCACACATTACTACATGTGCACTTGCCAAGCATAAATACACAAGTGTCATGCTTCGGGGCCAATTATGAAAATGCAGAATTTGAGTTTATTGGATTTACAAGTCAAAATATTTGTTACAAAGACTAAGAAGAAGTTAAAAAGAACTAAGAGGTATCATTATCCGTTTCCTTACGCCTACTAAAAAGACCCCCATTCTTGTTGCTCTTCTTGCTGCTACCACCCTTGCTGCCACCCGATTCCATCACATCAGCTGCTTTGCGAACCACGATTTTGGGCTTGGGGGGAGGCATGGAACCGTTGTCAGAAGTGGAATTTGAAGATGCTTGGTTTGAGCTTGGTGGTATAACATTACCCGGTAATACAGTTTCATTGGCATCAAACAATTCTTCAGCTTCAAAGTGTGCCTGGAACATTAACGGATTACCAGAAGCTGCATGCGTCCAGTCAACTGTCATTGCATCAAAATCTATTCCAGCCATTGGAGTTTCAAGGTTATTCGCCAATGCATCTCGTATCCTTGTCCATCGTACAATATGTGCAATATAACCAGCTGCATCATCCGCATTTCCTGCTCTTGTTGCATCTCGTGACAAATTTGTAAGATTAACATTGATTGCATCAATTTGTGTTAAAACTTGTGCTTTATCAGTGTAAACTAAATTGTAAGTTGTTTGTAATGTTTCAGCATCAGTAATCAATCGATTTACATCTCTTTCTCTTATATCGACAAATCTAACATGAGACAAATCGTCTTTAATTTTGTATAATATGCATTGAATTCTCTTTTGGTCATCACTGTAATGAACTCTTGGCAAGTTCCATGTTGAAGTATCATTGATATCTGTTACAGGATCTCGCAACAGTGTGTCAATTTGATTCCACAGATCAAATAATGGAAAATTTTCTGTGGGTACATTATATGAATTTCGGGGATCTGTAATAAAACGGGCAATACTCATAAAGTTTTCGATGGACCCGTCTGCTTGCAATTCACGAACCTGTCTTTTCCATTCATTTCTGGTATCCAGTGCTTCAAGGCGTGTAAATAATTGTTCACATCTTTGTCGTCCTGTGTATACTGGTGCAGGAACAACAACGACACCGCCATAAGGATTTCCACCTGAAGGGTTTGTGCCTGAATGTTTTGGCCTCATTAGCTTACGCCTTTTCATTTCATCCTCTTCTGCCTTTCTCTTTTTCGAGTCGTTGTCGTGTCCTGCAAGACCCATTTGCGTGTTTGGGTTTGGTTTGTTGGTGAGAGATCTTCGTTCTCCGAGTTGAATCCATGTTGGGGCGAATGTGATTTGCATGAGTTGTCCTCGTAGGAAGACCTTATCGTCTGAGTAATTGTTGCACTCCATATCGTGTGCGTTTCTGTGGTGAAACATCTGTCCGATTTTCCAGTATCCATCGATTCTGTAATCGTATTGGGCGTTATCGTTCAAATCCTTGTAGTGGTGGTTGAGAGGAGGTTGCAATTTCTTTTGGTCGAGAGTCATTTGCGGGTCGTAGCTCATGCGGAAGACGTCGGGGACGAGCTGATAGCAGACCTGCTGACTTCCAAAGTCCTCGAAAACCATCTGCTTGTAATAGTGGTTGAGGGTAAATTGTTTGGTGTGGACCTTTTCGAGCCTGAAGATGAGAATATCACCCGCGCTTATGTTTGAGGCCCGCCAATAGTTTACGAGATCGCGATTTTGGCCATCGACTGTCATTGTTGTGACGTGATTCGCGGCTGCCTGCACGGGTGCGAGTCCCGTTTCGTGCTTTCCGCCCTGGTGCTCGGATCCGGCGCATATTCCGTACGGCAAGAGGCGAGTGGAGACAAGCTTGAGGATTTCGGCCAATCGGTTGGGGTTGTTTATGTTGAATTGGAGGTCGTCTGCAAGCTGAGCCCATGCTCCTCGTTTAATTCCTTTGATGTCTTGGTCTCTACTTAGACGTTGAAGGCCTGCAAGAAGATAGTTGACCGTGGGGAGATTGACAAAAGCGTTTCTGGACGGCATTTGCATGCGTGGTCCATTGTATTGCGTGCTTGGTAGAACGAGATGCTGGACTCGCTCAGAGACAATGACAAAAGCAATGTCTCCCTGATCCACTGAATGGGAGAGCTCAACGCGTTCGTTTGAACTGAGGTATTGTGCCTTTGGAAGATAGAGCTTTGGGATGATGTGTTGCATGCGATGCGGGATTTGCTGGTAGTTGCGATCGCTTCCCATGCGTCCGCCGTCCGGGCCGGCGTAAGGGCCAATGCCATCCAATAGGTTTCCGTTGAAGTTGTAACGGCCGTCGGGATCTCCATTAATGCCTGCGGGCCCTGCCAGTGATGTCGGGAGCGGGTTGCTTCCACCGATGCGAGCATCGGGCAAGCGAATGCCAGAGCCAAGGTTGCTGAATAAATCGGCCATTAAGATATACAGTCACTGGCTTTTATATGCAATGTAGCGTGTATGTGCAAACCAAGATTGTAACTATGTGTAGTAAAATATGCTTGAAAAAAAATATTCTTTTTATGTATATTACTTGGGTTTTGATGGATAACAAATGGAGGTTAGCGCTTCACGTGGTGAAACAAGCAACGGGGATTCTGAAAATGAGGAATCTGTGGGCGGGGCATCCGAGATATCTGATGAAGTCAGTGCACCTCAAGAACCCGTTCAGAAGCCCCAAAGTCGTCTCCTTTTCAAGACCAACTGTGGGTGTGGAATATGCTACGAGACTGTGGAAGCAGCGGAAGACGCAATACCTATGTTTTGCTGCTCTCGGCATCACATTGTGCATATTCATTGTCTCGTCAAGTGGTGTGTTCAGAAAAAAATGGAACATCAGACAGCGGGATGTCCTTTTTGCCGACAACCATTGTTGACACCGTCTCAGTTTGATGATATCTATGAATGGCAACACTATGATGACACCGAGGAAAATAATAGTTCCTCTCACTCTAGGCTTCGTAGGGCTACACGTCGCATTCTCTCTTACTTTCCCATGCATACCCAGATGACAGAGATGCGACTGGTTCGCCTTACTTTGTTTTCTTATCTCACCATGCTACTCAATGTCATATTATTATGCATCATCTTTGTCTTCCTTGCTCGCACTTACTCAACCCACTCACACTACTCAAGAAATGCAGTGAAGTATCAGGCAGCAAAGCCTAAAATCTCAGTTGCACAGCCTACTAAACCTCCTACAAAACCCCCACCCCCGCCACTGGCGGGACCTCGCCCAAAGCATGGCATAAGAGACTTTGATATGGTAGATGTACATGCACCCAACGCAGACACGCAACAGAGACAAAAATTAGAGGAGTGGGTTGCATGGAGAAGGGCAGTGCATAATGTAGAGGCGGATTGGCATTGATTCTAGTTGATAGTAATAAAGAGTTTATTGAAATCAATAAATTGATTAATCGAATGTCAGATGGTAGGAAGTTACGGATTCCAAATTGTCTCCATATACAATTGGTCCAATTGTTTTCCGTATTATTCTGTTTCCTTTGTCGTCCTCTATAAATTTTCCATCCTCTTTTTCATAAATTGAAAAATATTTGTTTTGATTTTCTTTGATTGCTGTGTGCCAGGCATTTTTAAGTCTCCACATAGAAAAATCGTCGTTAAATCTTATGTGATAAATTTTGTAAAGACCTTCAGGTACATTCCAGAACGTTTCTTGATTTGAAAATGTGTGTTCTGTATATTCCTTTCTTTTTGTTTCTAACAATGTTTTTAATTCGTTTAATTCTCCTTTGTGCTTGAGATTTTTGTCAAAAACAAATCTTATACACCACTTTGACTTTTCTCCTATTAAATATTTTACGAAAATTTTGTTGACCTCGTATTTTTCAGGACTCCCTTGTCTGTCTCCTGAAACTTTTTCCGCCCAACTTACTTTATCTGATTTTTTCCAATCTTCCCAGAAGTCTTTAACCCAATTTGCAAGCATTTGGACTTTATATTCATGAAAGTTTTTGTTTGCGTTACCATCTTCATTTTTCATTACTTTTTCTTCAGGATTTGATTTTCTTGTTTTTTTATCGTAAACCCAAACCTTATGTTTTTCTGCTGTCCAAAAATACGCTTCATGCTGCTCCCAAGCATGTTGCATTAATGTGAAAATTTGATTTATGCTTTGATTTTTTTGCATTTCCGATGCCATTTTTTGAGCAACGTTTTGAGAGGCTTCCTGTGTAATTTGACTCACGTTTTGAAGCAAAAAATTTTCAGCTTGTTCAGTAATTTTTTTCACTACTCTTGTTTGAATTTCCCTATAAAATTGTGCAAAGCTTGCGTCATCCTCCTCACTTCCTAATACTTCATTTGTTAAATCATCAGCAACAATATTTCTAATTTGTTCCTTGTCATTTTCGGTTAGTACTTTACTTTTTTCTTCTATTGCTTTTATACTTCTTTCTAATATAGACCAATGTCTCATTACCGCATCATAATTTTTTTGCTCTGCTGTTTTATTTGATTTCACTTCTTCTTGTATTGTATTCAATCTTTCTTCATAATGTGTTTCGAACTGTGTCTGATTATTTACAACACTTTCTTTGAAGTTTTCTATGATATCATCCAATTTTTCCGACAATTCTTGTGGAATATCATTGCTCGGGTCCATATCCTCTTCATCCTCGCTTTTAAGTAAATCTTGATTTTTTTGCGGTTTCTGCATTACAATTCAGTCAGAAAACTTATATATACAACAAATTGTACTTGGTGTGCATCTTGTAATCAATCAACAAGTCGCGGCAAAGCCCCCGCGCGAGCCTGGCTTCGTCTAGTTGGGAGGTAGTTTTGAATTTCATTCCAAAGCGAAGGCATTTCGTTTCTTGGGAAATTATTTTGTGGCATTTGACTTCCTGCTTGGGGTGGTATTTGGAATGAGAGTTGGGGGGTGAGAGGCTGGTCATCTTGGGTTAGATCGATGACTTCGATGTTTTGGGTAGTTGTATTTGTCAAAGTTGGATTTACTGGAATGGGAGACTGCGGCTGTGGGATAGGAGACGAAGGGTATTCTGGCTCTAGGGGCGATGTATACTGGGTCGTAGTTTCATCGGGTGATACAGTCTGTAGTGGGGTTGTAGCTGTAGAAGCAGAATTGGCCCTAAGAATGTTGAGGTTAGGGTTGTTGATATTTTGGTTGTTCTGATAATTTTGGTTGTTCCAATTATTTTGGTTTCGAGCAATGCGGGACGAATGCCTTGCACTTGAGTTGATTCCAGCATTGGAGTTCCTGTTATTACGAGCATTTCTGGCTTGGATGTCGTGCGCCATGATTGCAAGAGCGTTTTGATTGAGGGAATTATGGACTGTTCTACGCATGTCAGCCACTGATGTCCTGTGTCTCTGATTTTGTTGTTGAAGATCTTGTACGAGAGCACTAAAGTGGCTTAAATCCGTGAAAGGCATTGTGCTACTTGTGGTTGTAGGGTTTGCTTGATTGTTGTTTGCTGTAGCTCGAAGTCTTTGTTGATTGTCTGCAAGTCTGAATGTATACGTTGTTACGTTCAGATGTTGTATTTGAGTTGCTTCTTGATTGAGCATTGCATGTACGTCGAGCAAGTATCTCATGGTGCTGCGGAGTGAATTAGCAATGCGAACGTTTGTTTGAAGCAGTTGGTCGTTGTCCAAGAGAGCATTCTGCAATTCGTGGTGAAGGTGAATCATATTGCCTGTGGTAAAATCTCTATTCGTAACACTTCGAACTGCGTCGTTCATCATAGCCTGTGATTTGAGTTCCTGTGCCATTTCAAACTCGAGTCTCAGATCGTTATTAGAAAAATTTTCCCAATTTCCCCAGATGCGAAACCCCTTCTGAATGCGTTGAATCGCTGTAATGGTTGCCGGGTCCGTCCATGATACCAATTCCATGACACAAATGGAGAGCTTGAAAATGTCACAGAACTTTTGTACGTGATCGATAAACTGATCGCGTCCATTGAATGTAAGCTGAGGGGAATACTTTCGGGGGTTCAATATGAGCACTGCTTCCCATTGATGCTGTGTGATTTCACTGGCGTATATGAGTCGAGGTTGAAATGCGTACCGCATCATTCGAAGGAAAACGTCGCGGTCAATGTACGAGCAAAATCCACATAGTGACAAAATAATTGATGTCTTGTCCACGCGGTGTGTAATTGCTGCCTTACTCGTGTATCGAATGTATCGAACGTCGTGCAGCAAGCATTGAATTTCATGGGGCATCAAGTTTTCCCTTGATTGAAACCAATAGTGCATTTTTGACTCTGTTGGCGTGAATGGTCTTGAAAGGACCTTAGGAAAATCAGGCATGTGTGAAAACAAGCTTGGTATTGGGAAATAGTTTACGGAAGTAGAGTTGGAAGTTGACAAAGACGCAGGTACAGCTTGTGAAGCTTCCTTTTCTTGCATATTTGGCAGATTTTGTGTTGAAGCAGTAGATGTCATGATGTGTTCTTTATTTTATAAAGTGTATATCTATGTCTAGTTTACTGAAAAAAAGACTTTAATTTTGGATCTTGTTGCAGTGTTTGTTGCAGTCTTCATTGTAGACTTCGTTGGAGGCTTCGTTGATTCCAGTCAAAACTTTGGCTTTGTCAATGATTGCTGACAACGCTTTGAACGTATGCTCAAATGTATCGAAGCATTTTTTGAATGCCCAGAAATAAACTTGACACATGGAAGTTGATTCTTCTGATTGAAGATATGCGTTAATGATTTTTGACACAAAAACCGAGTCTGTGTATGAGCTTATAAAGTTATCAATTCGAGTTTGTTCAATCTTTGGTAGGTGCAAGCAAAGCCAGAGTGCAGTGACAGATGCCTGGTATTGAGCATCGATTTTAAAATTTGGGGTAAGGGCGATTAATTGATTGCTTGGCATTCCTGTCAGTGCACAGATACACCAATAGTTTTGAATTGTTTCTGGGGGGCGCAGTGCATCTCGCAAGCTTTTCAATAAAGTCACGAGACGTTCGTTGCCGATCAACCCAATTTTGTGCTCGATGCTTGTGATTTCATTTTCAAGAATTTCAAAGTATTGGACTGCCTGCAATTGAGAAGTTGCTTCGGGGTTTTTGTTGCTTTGCTCTTTTTGTAGATGCTTGTAATAAGTGTTAGAATCGCCAATCGTGCTACAAGCCAAATATTCCACATAATGTTTAAAGTTATTGATGAATGTATTTGGCGTGATGTCAATGTCGGAGGTTGTCAGTGTTTTGTTACTTGGTGTTTCTGCGTCCTGAAAATGTTTGAAATTCTTTGATTTATGAACCTTACCTTTGTTCTGCTTTGAGTTTCGATTCACATGCCTTTCATTTGTTTGCCTTTCTTGTTTGAATTTGAATGTTTTCATGTCATGCAGCACGCTATTCTTGAGTTTTGTTTTCTTGCTATCAGGTGCTTGTGTCAAAGATGGTGTGCATTTTTTGATAACCATTTGTAATTTGCTTGTGTACACTAAATATACAGACACTATGTTTTTTTTTGCTTTATTACTTTTATGCAACTATATAAAATAGTTTCTGTAACCGATAAATGTTTCGCAGGTGGAGGGTTGGTAAAGGAGTGTATTTGATCTTGTGTCAATTTCTGCTTCTTTGTTTTTTCTGTTTATACCAGATTGATGCCTTTTTGGGGGTGGATGATCAGAATTTTTTGCAGATTTCCAGCCTACAATACAATGCGGCCTTACACGCCTGGACAGTGGATCTCGGGTCTCTCCCCAGTCATGTTTTGATCACAGTTCAGATGTGTGCTTCTATGAGCTCTTCACAAATGCCTTGTTCTTCATTCAGATTTGAGCATTCGCATGTGGCTTGTTCTGAAATAATCGATTTTTTACAGAATTCAAATTGGAAGTTGGTAGGTATGGCTCATGATCGTGATTTAGGTACATTGGTTGCTCAACAACCGTGTGCACTTATGGAAAGTTTGCAGGTTGTAGACCCACTTGTACGCATAGCGTATCCCACACAAATTCAAATCATTAACAACAGCACGCTTTTGAAAAGGCATGCTTTTGATTTTGGAAATGAGAGTTTTGATTTTCAAATGCAGATTGGCGTTTTCAGGTATCTCGATTCTTTATTTTTGCCTCATCTAGTTGTTTACAGGTCGCTGATTACTATTCCAAATCCAACAATTAACACATTGGGAGTTCAGCATGTATGTGCTGAAAGAGGTTTTATTGCACCTCCCAAGTCGGTTCTCATGTTGTCAGAAAAGCAATTGGGATCAATATTTGCTTCATCATGCCTTTGGAAGTGTGGCCCATCGCATGTTCGACAACCCTTTAACAAACCACCATTGCTTGCATCAAGCTTTTCAAATAATTCGTTACGATCTTATTCTCCCATGTGTGTTCCCATACCCACAGAATATGTAGCTACGTCTGTGGAAATGAATTTATACGTAGAAACTACGTCCGACTATGAAATGTATAGTCAAAAGTTGTACGATGCTATAGACGATCTGGTGAATGCTTTAATGGCCAAAGCAAGAGAAATCGGCCTTTCCAATCCTATTATTTTGATAAAACACAGGGGTTCTCTGTACGATACTTTAGATTTTCAGAGTTTACTTCAACAGCATAGTCTACATCAGCAAAAAAATTTGAACACCTTGCAGTCGTATCGGTTGATATCAAGTGGTGAAACAGCCGAAGCTGAAACGTTTCGCATACAATCAAGACGATTACTTCAAACCAATTCGATTGAAAAGACTGAAATTCAGCTTGAAGGGTTGATAATTTCAGGGGAAAGTGTTGATCAACAAGCCTCTGAGTTTGTTGCGGAGGTTGAAAATATGGTTGATTCAACTGTAGAAACGTTTGTGTTTGAACCAGAGCTCAAAGTTTCAGTGTTGAGTAAACCTGTTATCACGTCCTACACGCGTAACAAGGCAACAGCTTCTGCTACATCATTTGTTGCAGACTCGTTTTCATGGAATCGATTGTTATTGTTTGCAGTGGAAATATTTTGTATTGTTTTAATTTTGATGCGGTGTAACAATCAAGGTCAGGATGAAAACAATGAGATGCCAAAAACTTCGAATATGGATGTTCTTCCGACTGTGCGGGTTGATTTCAACAATGAAAAAATGGCAAAAAATCACATGGCATAATCTGCATATTGGATTTTGAGATACATATACGCTTACAATCATCTTGTTGAAAATGCCTCGCAAAGCTGTTACTAAATTGCAAGCCAAGAAAACTCGCGTTAATATGATGTTATTAGCTTCTGATTTTGAACATGAAGATTTGACGCCAAGCAAGGATGTGCAAATTGAGCATGATACTGATGAACAAACCCCAGAAACATTCTTATCTCGTTTGGAATTGAAGTATGCTTGCAACCCTACATCTCCAGAGGAACTGAACGCATGTGAAAACGTTTTGAGTAAAAGTATGCATTCTGTGATTCAACTTCTTCCCAACCACCATATTGACAGTAACGGTTTTCTCCGTGGTTTTAAATTTGAGTGTCATGCTGAAGAAAAAGCGACTGTGTTGCCAATTGGCAAAGACATGTTTGATTTGATATCGATGTACGAGTGCAAGCAACCAACTTTCGACAACAAAATGGCCTCGGATGTGATTCATCCCGATGCTATGCGTATTTTCAATAACTTAGTCGAATTGAAGGAAAAACTGAAAGAGTTTATGACTGATTTTGATGTGAACGATGTGAGAGTGGGTCAGGAAGACGGTCATAGTAAAGCGAAACCCGCTTCCTTCGATTGCATTCGAGACGAAATCAGCAGCACCAAGTATACCCAACAAGTTCCCGACAAAAGAACTTGGCGTGAAAGCAAGCCTAATCGAATAGGGTTGTATCACGCTTATGTTCGTTCACATAAAAAGGATGCGATCGAGCACAAAATGTTTATTGTTGTTTCTGGATACATGCATATTGCATGTGAAGAGTTAGAGAATCTTTGGCAGGACAGTCATTCCCATCTAAGTTGTCGTGACTTTATTCAAAGCGAAGAATGCCATTGGCTGAGAATTGCAACTTTGCGCAATCACAATCGTGTAGCTTTGCAGCTTTCGCAGATGCTGCAATTAAAACTAGAGACGAGACTTGACATGGATGATCCGAGTGGAAGGCAATACATGGCGATGCCTACCACTTTTAGTTTCAAGACTGATATGTACGTAACGGATAATGGTCGAAGTGAAGTTGTAGACTCTGGGTGTTTTCTGAATCGAGGTCGAAATGGAATCTTGTTTGAAATGTTTGAGAGTGAGGGTTACTGGTTGTTCACGGGGCCAAAAGATTACGCGTCCGACTCCGTGTATGGAAGTATTTCCGAACGAAGTAAGCATATGAATTGTTTTCCGACGCGAACTATTACTTTCAGTGCAAATTACGTCGTGAAAAAATATGCGAATGTTGTCAAGGTCTGTCCACAGCAAGGTAGTGGTAAAAGAATTATTTTCAATCCCACGGCAAGCAATTACGAAGACCATATGTGTGCGCACAATCAAGAGTCCAGGTTTTATTATTTCCCCAACACTGAATTCATGCAAACTATTGAACAGATTGGTTTTGATCGCAACGATAGCGTGCTGCACTTGATGCCAATTTTGAGTTGTGCATCCCAATTCAAGGATTGATGTTGTTGGGAGGATATACTTGATATGATGTAAATATGCGGATACAAAGCAAGACGATTAACAGCAGTGCCAATAATACAAACGTCCGGCGACAAACTGAATCATCGTGTGTTTGCACAGTGTGAGCAGCTTCGATATCTGTAGTAGCTTCTTGCATGTTTGATCTGAAGGTTGAAACGCTTTGAGGTTTTAAAAAAAACATTCTTGGCACAAACCAAATCAAAATTTTGGCACAAACCAAACCAAATTTTTTGGTACTATTTTTTTTTTCCTTTTTTAAGTTACGACCATTTTATCAAATATGAGAAAATTTATGTGATGCAACGAGCTTTCATAGCGCGCATGAACGCAGGCATGGTGTGTGCTTGCATGGATCTCTATGACTGTCCACATTGCAAGCACAACGAGGAAAACTACATTTCAAGCTTCAACGTTGTGGTGGGTTCTGGCAGGAATAGTCCTGTGTTCATGTCGTGCGACATGCACCTTGCACACTTTGAACCATTGATTGGTACGTGGTCGGACAAAGGCTTTAAGCCGCCCTGCACTTTGCTGTTGGATCCCATTCAATGTTCTGGATGCAACAACACGTTCGACCCAGCAGCGGGCTACAAGGGCAGAAAGCCTCTGTGCATGGAATGCAGGGATTTGCAGAAGGTTGTTCGGGAGATGAAAAAAATCACCGAAGAATAGGAGGCCTACACCATATTAAGTGCCTTCTTCGCAGCCATAAGTTCCTTCAAAGCATTTTCCTCCGAATCTTGCGTTGGAAAATGAACCTTTGTGTTTTCCTTGCTTTGTTGTGTTCCTTTTGTATCTTCTTGTAGGTCTATGCTCATTTTGCTCAAGTGTGCAACACTGTGCATTGCTGCAAAGTTAGCATTGCCTTCATTATGTTTGATATATTCTGTTTTTTCAGACGACGTCTTGTGTATCAAATAAACAATCAAAGTCAAGCTCATGAAAATACTTCCCGCGACCACGTATGCGTTTACAAACAGAATATGAAGGAAGATATGCATTCCTATAGTTTTGTACCGCCTGCGTTGAAGATGCTGTGTGAGCCCATGCATAAGATGGAAGCCAAACGTAAAGATGTAATACAACATTCCTCGGATCAGTAATTCATGAAAAGCCTTGGTGGAACACTCTGTCCATAGCATTGCGAGGCCCATGGCACCCGAAAAAAACGACACCATGTTCAATTCCAGTCGCAATTGTGGTATATCTACGAAAACATAAACGAGCATGAACATGCTGCATGTTGCCCAAGTTACAGCAAGGATGTAATGTGAAAGTAGGGTTGTAGAACTGAAAGTGCACCCCATTTCAAATTGAACGGCAATTAGTCTGTTGTTGCTGTACATTAAAGCAGCTGGTACCAAGAATCCACACATGTAGTTGCTCGCATCGTTTTTGAATAAGCATGCGTCGAAGTAGACAATCCATGCACTGACTACCACAATCATATGCATTTGGCCAACAACAATAGCTACAACTTGCATAGTTGTAAGAAATACAGCAGCGCGGAGAAGAAGGACTATGAGTGGGAGATATGTAGTTACATGCATGATGTCTACTCGCACATCATCAATTTCCTTGGAAGCCATGTTCTTTTGAGTAGGCTTTGAAGCATATATAAACTGCTTCTAGTTAGAATGGCAAATGTATATTTCCATTGATCGTTTTATTCATTTTGGTTTAATGCATCAGATACTTCCTCAAAAAGAGAGTAATATCTTCATTCAACTCATTGACGGGACTACATTTACCCAGGCGGGGGTGAAGACCACTCATAAATGCCACCAATATTTCTTCCCATATTTCTCTAGCTACTAGAATGAACTTCCTCATATTCAAGTGATTGTCATCGTAATAAATTGCAATGAAGTTGTGGTGAAAAAGAGGATTAAGAATGTGTGCGGTTTCATACATGGTAGTCACGAGTTCGTTTTGAAGCCCCAAGATAAAGATGTTTTGATCAAGTTCTGGTTTCCACCCTACGCATGAGCGTACGTAAGCTCGGTAAGCTGCCAGAATTATTTCTGACATGTGTGCCATTGCACAGTCACACCAAGCAAGGCCTCTGTTTTCCGTTACTTTCAATAGAAGCTCTCTTCCATTTGCAAATATTTCGGGAAAATCTGCTATTCCATTCAATAGCATATCTCTTCTTGTCCAGGTTAGTCTTTGAGCACCAGGGTCTACACTTAGCCATGACCAAATCATGTTTCGAAGTGAACGACTCATTTGTCTCAAAAACTTTTCGATACACATATCAAAAGCTGTGGGTGATCCGAATGCGACGCGTGGAACACTGATTTGTTCTGTGAATGATCGTACGGTGATTCGTGTGTATATGGGTTGTGTCTGAAAGGGTGGTTCCAAAGGCTCCAGCCATCTACTAAAACTCATATGATCCAATGGATTGCTGTTGTTGTCCTCAGTGTCAGTTGACATTGGTAGTAAACCTTATCCGTAATACTGTGTATTTTCAATAACTTTAGCATGTGTGCGAAAAAAAAATATACCACTCATTGATGTTTCTGATGATTGCGCAAGTTGCACGATGTCTTGTCTTCCAACATCATGGGACAACACGAAACGAAAAAATGTAACGAATCCAACTTTACAACGCCGTCAAAAGCGCACTCGTCATGATTTTAGTACCAAATCACACCTAGAGACTGTGCATGCGGCGCTTGATAAGCATTTGAGCAAAGCTCCTGACAATCTTTCATTGGAAAAGCTCGAGTTTGATCCTTTACTTGAAAGCATTCCCTTTGTCAAGATGTTGCAAAATGTTATTCCTCCTTCTGACAACATGCCTGACGTCTTGATTGCTACACGGGCTTACGAGGAATCGTTTTTGAGAGAATGTGTTTCTGACAAAGAACAGCAATGCGTAATGGGGACTCAATGTGAATGTATGATGATTGATAACCTTCAGCCTTTTGTGGGGGTCCGTTTTCTTCTTCCCAATGCCTTGCACTCACAGGAAAACGAAAGCAACTTTTTCGAAAAATCTCAAGAGGATTTTGAAGACAAACAAAAAGCAGAAGCAAGTGGTATGTGTTTGCTCTGTTTGAGGAAGATAACCCAAATTCTGTTCTACCAAAGCATTCACAGGGGCATTCAAATTAATGGCCTTATTCAAAAACATGGCAATATCTGCAATCAACCTGGAGAATATCATGCTAATGCGATGTTAATATGTCCGCCTCACGGCCCCATTCAGAGTATGCCTTTGCCTATAGTAGCTCATCAGCGAAGCAATTACGTTGTGCAAAAACGTCAAGGAATTCACTGGATCACTCAAAAAAATGTCGCATTTGAAGATTTTCAATGAGCCCCACTTCTCCTCTTTGCTCTGAAAAGGGTTATCTGTTCAAAGATGGGTGGGTGGACACCAATGAAGTGGGGCTTCCTTTCTTTCCACACTGTGACATTCACGCCAAATCAAAAGTGCTTCATATTATTCACAATCTGTATATGAAACTTCATGCCGATGAATCAAAGAGTCACAAAATAAAAATGGAAATTGATCGATATTGGTTGGTTTTGTTCTTGGAAAGTGTTAAGTCTCCATTATTGCTCAAAATGCCTTGGGATTTTTTCGTTATAAGACCTGAAAATGTGTTTCAACTCAGGCATCTTCCTGACATAGGACCGTTTATTCGGCAACTCTCAATGCATCGTAATATTTCCGACAACATAACGTGTCGAATTATCCAATACAGTCTTCCGTACGTAAAACATAATCGATTAAATTTTCCCAGGTACAGTGATGTACCACAATCTACTCTTATTGACTTAATTCGAATTATGCTAGCTATGCTTTTGAGCATATATCCACACAGCAACAAGCAGGCATTGTGGCAACTTCGTTTCAAAATTTATGTTTACATTTACACATTGATTAGCCATGGCAATCAACACGACCAGTATACATTTTGCCTGAACAATATCAATCTCATTCGCATCGCCATGATTGAATATTTTGTCTACTTTGTGAATGCTTACTTGCCGTGCGAACTTGAGGTCCTCACCACACTATTTGGATCCAATGGCAATGTACAGCAGCTTTTTCGCCAATTCATTGTAAACATAGAGCATTTCAGAGCTCAGAATCTTCAAAACACCGATTTATCATGGGAACGGATTCATCAAAAATCGCATTACATAATCGAACGTTGCAATCGCCTTTGCAAAGGAAAACCAAAGTTGAGTGTAAGCACCAAGCGCTGCAGATCATATGATGTTAAAGTTCTCAACAATTACAAGATGCTTGACATTCCCAGATGTACGCATCCCATCACTTCAAAACTCTTCATGCCGAATATTGACTTTGAAGAGATGTCTAACATCCATTTCGTACACAGCAATGTTTATGCTTTCACGTTGCCCAAGAGCTTGTGGACAATTCAGGCTAATGCTCTCAAGGAAAAGTTGCAAATGGACACTTTGCTTTATCAAAATTGTATCTATCTTTATATTTGCTTCAGATGCTTTTGTTGCAACCCACATGTAATGCAGCAAATGCGTCTGGATATGAATGGAAACAAATACTGTCAGTATTGTCATCAACACGACGCTGTTCATGCAATCAATGTATTGGGTCGCATTCTATGCTTGTTTTCCAAAAAATACTACTTTTGCCATGAGTGTTTGCTTTTGCATGAGTGGAATTCATCTGGCGAGGAATTCTTTTCCTGCAAAAAGAATCATGACAAGCTCCAAGTGTGCAAGAATGAGTGTATACTTTGTAAGCGGATTGTTAACCTGAGCAAGATTGAAGTTTTGGATACATCTTTAGGAATCAAACATTCCATGTACTTGTGCGCCAGACATACGCCCCGAGAATATCAACTTCCTTACATTCACGATGTACCTGCATTGGTTCAGTGCCTCAAGAAAAGACAAGAGATGAGATTCGGAATACGTTGATGTTGAACTTTTGAACACTTTTATTATTCATCAGTGTTCTCTACCAAGTTGCGGGCCCACACAGGTAAAAGTTCGGCGTGGAACCTTTGATCATTGCAAACCCAAAAGTAATTGGGCCATGGGCATCGCAACAGCTTTTCTTCACCCTCGGAAGAAAACTCGAGCCCTGTAACTTTCTCTAATAAAGTCAATCTAAAAGGGTCTTGTCTGCTGAAATGTCTTGCCCTTCTTTGTTTGAGCACCGTTCTCTTATTTTCAATTGGTGTTGTAGCTTTCCGAAAAACAACGCTGAACTCTGCTTGTGCGAATTCCATTACGCACCTGTAAACAATGTCCGGAAACCTTCGCTTACAACACTTTGCAAGCATCGAAGCAGAAAGCGATAGGCATGCAACACAGTTCTCGTTGTCACATGTGCGTGTGTGTGCATGCATGATGTTTGCCTAATCTCGGCTTTAATTTCTTTTCCTTTATTTCACATTTAATCAGATTTGTGCTTAAAAAAAATTAAAAAAAATCAAATTTGATCAAATTTGTGCCAAAAATCAAATTTGATCAAATTTGGGATTTTAAAGTTTTTTCAAAGCCTTGTTTTCCTATTTCCTTTGGTGTCTTCTTATTACCCACGCACCATGCTGTTCTATGAAACTTACAGCCATGAACACCCTTCTCCGCATGATGATGTCTGTACAATTTCGCGCAATCTTGCGGCGCATCTGTTTTGCAACACACACCCACATGTTGCGCGCAACAAGCATCAATCTCGCAATGTGAGCTGGAAGAAGAACTTCCAAACGAACTGGCACATTCATGCTGCTATCTTCGAGCAGTCTCTTCGAAAGATCATGGAGATGAACAACGTTGATATCTCGGTCGATGATTCTGATCTTGCCTTCTGTATTCGCGAGCACAGGGAGTACTTTGAGGCTTGTTTCAACTTAGTGTTGAACCGCAACTTGCGTATCGAAGACTACAAGGCACTCAAACCTTTGGTGGATATCAAATATGAGCGTGCACAGGTTGACAATGCTGTGGGTGATGACAACCACGACAACATGCTTTACTCCCTACAAAACATTCCCAGTAAAAATCGGCTCAGGGTTTTGTCAAGGAGGGAGGCATCGGCTTTTGAATAAGATCCAATCTCGTGATGCCGTCAAAAGAACCAATCTGGATGTATCTATGAAGATACATGCACTCAAGTTGAGTGCACTGATACCTACAATTGCTCCTTCGATTTTTCCTAAACTATGTCTGTGGGGTGAAGGGGACATGGTGATGTTTCTAATTACCTTGTGGGACAATGGAGTCATCCACATGTTTGCTATTTACATACTTATGTGCTTTATTATCTTTTTTCAACGTCGTTGAAGCCTGATGCGTCTACGTTCTACATTTCTTACAAGCTTTGAGTCATTAGCATGATATCCATCATTTCATGTTTTCGAGCTCCAGTAATACACTTTGCAAAAATGCGAATTTTGTCTCCGTAGTGATCAAGGCCATCGGCATCTAGTAGGTAGGGCTTGGGATATGCAATCAATTGCTTGCAGTCTGATTTTCCTCCATGTGGGTATGAATCCATAGCTCCGAGTGCTCGCTGGTGAAATTTCTCGCGACTCTTTTCACTTTCTGTATCTTGCTTGCCCGAATTCATAATCCTCTGCAAAGATTCTATCCTTTGCTTATCATTGTCACCAGTCGAATTCCTGCTTTGGAATGGTTCCTTACGCGTACCGGCTACAGTCATACCTTGCTTTGAATATTCATTGTCCTGATAAAAACAGTTGCGTTCAAAGTCAAAGTACCACTGTATCATTTGACCTGCTTTACATTCAAAAGCTCCATTCATTACGGTGCACATTCCTCCAATCAGAACGGACCCCACGGTGTCTCCAGATAAAGCGCTGGCATATGCAATGCCAAGAGAATACCCCTGGGCTATGAAATAAGGCATATTTTTCAGTTCCAAGGTAATCTTTCTCCAATCACAGTTCTGTGCGTCGGTCATGGCAAATACTGAACTCAGAGTTTCAACCTTGCCAGAAGCCATCTTTTGAATAAACTTTTTATTCTGCAGAAAATCAGCTCCTGTTTTGGAGTTGTGATAAAGCAAGGCAAGCATTTTTTGTGTTTGAGCCGACATGTCTCCCAACGTCGTTACTACTGCTGGGTATGCCTGTCCTGGCTTGATCATATTGGATGTTGAATTCAATGGCATGCCTACGTTGAGTACGAGTTCGTCTCGAGTCATACAATACTTTTGCTTGTGAATATGCATGTGGTTATTTGAGTTTTGCCCATTCTCACACCACCCCGCCAGCATTCCAGAATGAACTTTACAAGCCATAATATGTTTGGCAGCGGAATCAACGCGAGTGCCAGTTGAGCCTGCAAGCCCAGGAAAGCTATTAGAAGGATACTGTGATAGAGCCATTGATGTCATTGCGTAAAAGGAGCTTATATAGTTCTATTTTGTAACTTGAGTGATTTCTATGTTGATTTCTAAGACATTTTTCACCCACGGCAAAAACATATAATTATTGTCCGATGACAGTGTTATCGGTTTTATAATTCAGTGTGTACAGTCTTTGCCTTTGAGCATTTGGTATTTTTCTTGCTTTCTACAAACTGACTTGATACAAGATTACTTCCCAAGCTTTCCAAATTGTTACCCTTGTAACCTTTGAAAGTGGTATTTTTGAGATTGACTTTTGACATTTTTACATATGGTGTGCTTTCGATGTTGTTAGGTTCGTTGCTTGAGTCCGAGAAGGGAATACTTGTATGTATATTAAGTGTTTTGATTCCCTTATTCATGGAAAAGATTAGAATGGCGTCCCTGTAATAGCATTCATCTTTCTGTAAATTAGATATCACATGATTGATATTATGTGTTCTCCAATTATTGTAAAACTGTCCCGGCACACATACATGAGCATGTAATTGATAAACACTTGGCGTGTAGTGAAAATATATCTTAAAAGAATCTGCTTCAGCAGGCTGCGTTTCGCGTAGATATCGTCGCACATTCTTCTTGATTCGAAGCAGTAAAGGAACATGATGTTGCCGGAGATCCCGCATTGTTTTCAGTTCCGTGTCTTTGAAAATAATCAGCATGCGAAAATCATGTCCCTGGTGCACATCTTTGCACAAGATCCACTCGTCGTGTGTTTCGAAAATTTTTTCGTTTTCTCCAAGTGGCTTTCCGGCTATCATGAAATAAATCCATTGCTTGTCTACGTCGTTACAGCGATTCATTATAAACTCTTGCATTTTCGGTGTGTAAAAAATTTCGGGAGTGCACAGGGCAAGGTCTTTCATTTGCTTGACGTTTTAAAATACTTATATTGCAAAGTTTGCATTAAAGCGAGTTTGGCGTCGAATTGATTGTTTTATATTTTGCATAAAAGCTTTGCTTGAGAATGAGACGAGTTGCGGCATTTTTGACTCGATTAGGTGTTTTTGTTTTACTTGCTTACATTCAATCTCTGATGGTGTCCCTGGACGCAGTGATATTACAGCTTGATGCTCGATTATTGTTATCATCGTGTCAGATTGCTATTTTTGGTGGTATGCTTACAGTTTATCTTCTATGCCGCTGGATTTTTGAAATAATGCATACATCGAGGATGTACAATAACGTGAACATGGATTCTGTAAATCAAGCTCATAATGACCTAGCTAGTTTAGGTGGAATTCCAGAAGAAGAGGCATTTCAAGATTCTTCTTTTCATGCTTCGACGTGTACAAATGTACATTTAGAAACAGCAAGTCAAATAAGTAAGGGGTTGATTGCAAATCAGGTTGTAATTTTTGCAAATCGCGAGGCATTGAGTTCTCATGTAATGCAAATTTATTTCATTGGGTTCTTGTTGTGGGCAACCGTATACTGTTTCAACTACACGATTGGGTATATATTTTTTCATGCCAGTACGGGATTCGTGTTAGGATATATGATTCGAGTCTTTTTGACGCAGGAGACACTCCTCATATCTTTTTACTGTGCTATTATGAGCATGTTAACGTGTGTAACCTACATACATTTCTTCATTGAGTTGCAGTCAGAATCAAATTGGATGGGCATGAATGCAAAAGATGTCTTAGTGGGAGTTTTGAGTCCAATCTTCATTGGCATACTGTGGGCTTCGGGGCTTTTATTCGGAACAAACAATCGTTTTTGTCTGTCTATGGCAAAGGAGGCCTTTCCAGTTTGCTTGCTGTGTGTTATGCCTATCATGTGGGCTACCCCCATTGACTCGTTTCAGCATATTTTTATGTTTTTTGAGATTGACATGTATCTTATGAGCTTGCTAGTAGAACCAAGTATAAAATTCTTGGCAATTTACACGATGATGCTCTCACTCCAAACAAATAATACGATTGATATCGTTATTGCTGTGATTTTTGTAGCTCACGGCCAGGTATTTACAGACTTTGATTGGAACCGAAAAACCACGCCTTTGTTAATCATACAACTTATATTGCTACTTCTGCTTGTTTTGTTGCGCTTCTTTCAATATTGTTACACGGACATTTTTTACTTGATGCAGCGGTCCAGACTACAGGGCTCTTCTTTCAATTCATATGAAATGGATTTGGAAGCCATGCCGTCTACTCCACCAAGCTCATTCGCTGGTAATCAGGAGGCTTCGAATGCACCAGAGACTCACCCGTAGGAGGGTCGTATGCCTCTAACGTTTCCGGGTTCAAGTCAGGGTTAGCGTTGCTTACAATACCCAGGTACGATTCTATGACACCTTGTCTTTTGAAGGGATGTGGGCTGTCACTGTAAAGACGTTCTTTGGCAACGAAAGACAAATCCATCAGCGCATTGTTCCGAGGATTGAGCACATGGCGTTTACGGAACAAGTTGTTCAGGATAGTAACATCCATCTCGCAATATGCTTTCAGATGCTCCCACTGTTGATTCTCAGCCATGTGAATAGCTGCCGTACCTGTTGAGATTTTCATTGGAACATTATTCTTCTCACATAACAGATTCAAAGAAAATGTATGCATGTATTGACGCTTGCATGAGTAGAAAATGTCACATAGTTTGTCCTTCCACATCATGACAATATCATCCGGAATGTTGTAGGTTTTTTGAATAAACGGAATGTCAAAGTTCATGCCATTGAAGGCACAAAGACTGTTGCATGTGTTGAACGCTTCAATCATGTCACTCTTTGCCTTTTCAAATCCATCAATATCTCCTTCGAATTTTAATCTGGCAAACTCGTAGGCCTTCTTCTCTCCGGTGAAGTAGTCTTCTGTACAAACGATTGTAATGTCATCCCTCCCTGCTTTCAGGCCCAGGGTTTCAATATCAAAAGCAAGCATTCTTGTTCAAAAATGGAAGCCAACACATTCTCAGGTAAATTATTTTTTTTAAGATCAGTTCAAATTATCTTATTTGAATAGATGTACAACGTGACACTTTGCATCATTATGGTCACAACACAGGAACTCACAAGACAATATAATATCGGGATATGGAAGCGATTAAGAAGGCCATTTGCACTCACGGAGCAAATGCAGTCATTACACAAATGCCAATGGGAAAATATAGAAATTGACACATTGGGTTGTGTGATATGTGGGGCTATTCATGCATGTCACATTGACACATGCGAGGTTGTTAACGTCTCTGATGCCACTGTTTGTGTAATCAGCGGGGTGTGTGTCAGGACGCAAAATTTCAAACAAGAAGAATTCTGTGATCGTGTTGCTCCATACTGCTTTTGTGAGACCGTGACAGTCAAAAGAAAACCTTTGTCTTTGGATGTTGTCAGTGGACACCTAAAAGATATTCTTGCTTCCAGGGCCACCGAAGCAAGTTTTGAAGTGATTATCAGGAGAGAACTGCAAAAGGTAATAACGAAATGCTTGCACTACATAGAAAATGAGTGCATGCAGACGCATATGCCATGTAACATCATCTCTATGATTGAAAGCGTATACTCGGAATGCAGTAAAAGGAATCAAATGTTATGTGGCTTCAACAAACCATTGCGGGCACAAACTATAGAGACTGTGGCTCAGAAAATTACCAGTATACTAAATTTTTACCAACTCCATTGCAACAAATGCATCAAACCTCTTGAAATCAAAATGTATGTGGTGGGATTATTGTACCTCATGAGATCGGGCGTAGTGGTCAACAACTTACAAGTCATTGCACAAATTGAGTTATTGAAGTGTGTATTGCCATCTGAAAATCTCCTGGAGTGCTTTTTTAACTTTCGATCTAAAAATATAACTGACATAGAAAATAGATTCAAGTTTTTCTTTCGTCAAATCCCCTCTGTAGTTTTACAAAAGATGAGTGTATCTTTGTGATGTTAAGTTTATGAGCATTGGACTGTTAATAAATGTTAGGCTTTTATGATTTCTTGCATGCCAAGAGAGAGAATTAGAGATGTAAGCAAGATGGCAAATATATGAAGATAGGCTTGCATAGAAGACGTTAAATAGCTGCCAACTCGCATGCTGCTGTAAACAATAAGAATTAGATTGATTGCCACAAAGAAATCTAGCCATGTACTGAATATTAAAAACCAATGTTTGAATTTAGAAGTCTCCTCTTTGAAAGGTTCCTCTTTGGAAGTTTCCCCCGTCAATAAAAACATTTTTTGCCATGATCTCATCAAGAATAATGTCGTCATCAAAGTCAAATACGGTGTATCAAACGTCTTGTACACGAGCATAATAAGCAAGAGAATAAATGCCACGAGTAAGCTAAAGCTTTTATCTCGTTCATCATCGGGTTTAGCAGTTGTTGATGTGTTTGGTATCAAAGAATCGATTTCCTCACTATTGTATGGTTCAATCCAGTTGATCTTCTTACGAATAATTATTGGAATTATGTAGTGATAAACAAATTGCACCAAGCAGTAAATTGACAGGATCGTAACAATGCATTTATCCTGAAATGTTATCAACGTACCTGTGTTAAAAAGTTCAAACAGACTCATTCTCAATAAGACAACGAGTGTGAATGCAAGAAATAACAAATAGGAATAAATTTTTAAATCCTGAATTTTTGCTTGAAACCCCCCCGTTTGCTTCTCTTCTTTGATTTCTTGACTTGATTCTTTCTTCGTGAGAATATTGATGATATTGTTTGTCATTAAACTGATGAGGTAGATTGCGAGAATACTGTACATCACGTAGAGAAAGGTTGATGTGGTATCTTCTCTCCAGTATATCATATTCTCTTTCAAATCCAATACAAAATCCAAATTCGCATTCAAAACGTCGCAAAGAGAAACCTCATATCTCAAATCTCCTGCATTGATCACGCGATTGCTGTACTTGTATGTGCAGGGAGAGTAGTCTGTTTTTCCAAAATGTTTGAGAAATGGGTGGGTTTGGGGTTGAAGCAGTTCAAAATTGTCCGGCATATCCACTACGGTATTTGGAAACATTAGCATGGTTTCATTCTTTTCACTGAACTCACAGAATGCATTTGGAGTTGGCCTACAAAATGCACGATTCCATTTGCTTTCTTCGATGTCAATGGGTATCTGTGAGTGTTGAAGACCACGGCTGTTAATGCGCACAAATGTGGACTCGAGTAAAAGTGAATACATGAATCCAGTATTCCACGCAAACGGAATATCGTTATCTACAAACACAAGAAAGGGGTATGAGTCATCTCGTATAGACATGTAAGGCATTTATTCTTGTTTGAGCTGTGTTTTATAGTAACAAATACTACTCATCATCGTCTTCATCCGAAGAAGCTACCTGCCGAACACGCTTGCGGACTTGTTGCTGCTTAGAGTGTTTGGTGACTGACAAGGACGAATTTGCACGTTGCAACGTTGCAGGCTCTTCCAACTGTTTGGATAACGAAGCGCGAATTTCGTTGATCAACTCATCTTCACTTTCTTCCCCATCCTCATCGGGTGAAACTTCATCCTGCAGGTTTGCACGAAACGGCTGTTGGGTGTACTCTTTGTCGTCGATAAAGTCTTTATCGCGTTCATTCGGTTCTTCCTCGTTCTCGGAATCAGAAATCTCTTGGCTTTTCACCTCGTTGCTCAGTTTGCTGATCTGTTTGACACGTGCATCCATCTGCTCCTCTGCAAACTGCTCGATACTGTCATCGTTTTCAAGTGAAGACGTTACATCTTCAGGGGCGCTCGTATTGTCCTCTGGGGCTTCGGGCTCAATGTAATTCAGCACCCTTGCAGACGTGCGCGCCCTTTTCTTTGAGGCCATGAGCGTGGTTGCACGCTCAGTTTTGTCTGCGTTCGTGTGTTTCATTTCAAGTTCGCTTTTAAACTGTATCAAATTTGGTTCAGTTTGTGCATTTTTACATGTTAATTTTGGTACAAGTTCTTTTCAAAAAACATTTTATTTTTGAAAAAAAAAATAGTCACGTACAGTACCATAAGACAAACTCGGAACTCTCTCTCAACAAACTTAGATCAAGCGATGCAGAGAGGGCTGCATGTTCGCATTCTGAATGCCGCGGCCCTCGCGGATGCTAGCAACACCCACGAAGCTCGGGCCAAGGTGTCCAGAGCCTTGCGTGGCGTCAATCAGAGCACCGCTATGCTTGTCAAGAACCTTCATGGTGCCCTCAAACGCAAACATGTGTGCGGAGGTTTCATTGCCAATGCAGCACTCACCAGCAGGGCGATTGGCCTGGTCTACAGTAGACCAGTGTTCCATGCCCAGCTTCTGCATGTAAAGCTTGAATTTGCTTGCCTGTGCTTCATTGCAATAATATGCATTTTCTGCGCAATTGAAGATCATGTGCTGCTTGGCATCAGAGGGGGGCTGCTCCTTCTCGGGTGAAAGTGAAATATTGCCAAGAACTTCAGGAGTAAAGATAATGGGATTTGGCCAGGCGCGTGAGGATCGATCAGAATCATGAGGCAGGCCCATAACAAGCATACTGGGCCCATTGTAAGCCTTCGTCTTGTCAAACGTGGCCTCGCGGAACTCGTCCATGCTTCGCTGGTCGTTCCAGTTCACATGCCGCTGATCCATACCACCATTGTAACCATCAAACGCAACATCATACACGCGAATCAGGTTGCGCTCATTTGTGACCATTGCACGCTCGTGGTACTTGTAGCTCATGCCCCAGATCCCGTGCTGCGCATCATCATAGCAGGAAAGCTCCGTCTGTCCCCAGAACGTGGCACCAAGCTCCTGCGTGCCGCCGCGCCCCATAATGATACCAAGCATCTCGTGCTCAATGTTGGGACGGAGGATGAGAAGGTCTTGCGGCACATCTCCGTCCTCTGAACCATATTCAATGGTGGGTGTTTCAGGTCCGTGCATCAAGTGACAGCCAGAGAAAAAGAACCCATTATCAGTTGCATTCCATGTTGCCAGACCTTGACCATTGCTCATAGCACGTGAAGTTGGCTTCCAGAAACGATTGGCAAGCACAAGAATGACGTGGCGCATAATTTTGTCCTGTACATTGGGGTCAGAGGAACGACACAAATTGGCCATGTGCTTGGCAGCAGGTCGGAAATACACATCTTCATCCTCATGCCAAATAGTCTTGATAACTTTAGTTGCATCCTTCGAAATATCTACATGGTGCCGCAAATTCGAGACATTGTCGGAAAATCCCTTCAACGTCAACATCCACGGGTTCATCCACTCTACATGCGAATGGGTGGCGGTGTTCTTTGATTGCTGATGATAAGCATCATAAAATTGTAAAGGTGCATTTGGTCCTCCATTAATATAATTATTTGCAGGCGCTCCTCTTACAATAGTAGTTTGATAACCCTCTGCTGTTGTCATAGCAGCTGTTGCGTCTGCTGGTGTAGGATAAATTGCATATTTGTCCACTTGTAGACCATTAGTATACAAATGGCGTGCGGCATCACCTTGAGCCACTGGCATGTCTTTCCATCCCACTGTATGAATAATTGGCTCACGCACATCCCTCTGATATGGGACCACATAAACACTCTCAGTTTGTGACACCGCTGTGCACACTGCAACGGGATGCTTTGTGAATTGAATTGGGTGCATGTTTTGTACCGCCCTCGTAATAGCGTCTGAATATGTTTGGTTGGCATCCAGGCAATCGGCCAGGGAGTGTAGGAAGTCAGAAACCATGCTCTGATCAACGCCCAAGCCAATTACATGCTTGGCCAGAGATCGAATGTGTGCTTTGGGGTGGAATTCCGACATGTACATGTGCATGAGCAAGGTGTCATAGTGTTTTTCACATTCTATCTCTGATGCTGTTGTTGCTGCACCACCATTAGGTCCAAGGTTCTGTCCAGTCAAAAACTTTGCATATTCCGACAGCAATTCATTCTTCTCGGTATTAGCATTAGGACGTGAACCCCCCGCAGTTGGTCTTTCATCATTATTATTAGCATTGACCTCTGCAAATTCCGACGAACTAAGTAGAACCTTACACACCTTGAGATTTAACGGCATCATACAAACCAACTGCTGTAGAATCCAAACGTCAGGGTTCATGCTGGTAGCCGAGTTCTCCGCGTCCTGCATACGCAAAGGGTCACAGCGAGAAATGTGCAAATTGGGTGCGTAAATCCCCTGATTGTTGTAATACTTGTTGTGGATGCTGTATGCCATCTTGGCTGCCTTTTCAGACGTATCATCTTCTTGCAAGAATGTCGTCAGAAGAGCATTTGTTGGAGGTGTATGCTCGTTAGGAACATTAAGCACTGTATCCAAACATTGCACCCATAAAGTTTCCTTGATCATGGGCAACATGTTCATGTGGGCATAGTGGTTGCGCTTGGCAATTTCTGCATCAATTTGGCGTAAATTGGTGGTAGCTTCCAGCGCCAGAGCTCGCCAGAACTCTGCCCAATATTGTATTCTCCATGTTTTCAAAAGCTCCCAATATTTGGTTAAACTTTCATCATTTCCAGGAATTACTGGGTTAATATCTGCTTTTTTGTGATGGTTGAGCATGTGGGTGATCATATCATTATATCGGTTGTCGTGAGTAACACCAGCGGCACCAGTATCCAAATAAATTTCCTCATTTCTTGCCGCGTTCATGCCTTGTTTCATGCATAACACATCCCATTGTGCAACAGTTCCAAAACAAACCACAGTTTTGTCAGCGAAAGCATTCTCCAATGTATTGATCTGTTGCCTTGAATGATTGTTCAAAAAATTCAGACATTGTTGGCGCAAATGGAGAAGTTTGTTGTTGTGGCCATCATTGCCGTTCATCAAATACTCTGGTTTCATGGCGTTGAAGTTATTTCTGAGGATTTGAGGTCCAGCAGCTGGAGCAGTTACAGATACATCAACAATGTGGTCGTTAAACAGGGGAATAATTTCAGACATTTTGTGATGTGTCTTCTTCTCCTCTGGCATGCATTCTTCCAGCCTTGCATTTGTCACAACTTGGTTATTCTTAGCGCATTCTGAGTCTGTCAGCAAGGCCAGTTGATACTTCTTTCGCATCGGCCTTCCATTGGTGTTGGGCTCAATGGCACGCGGCCACAGAAGGGATGATTCTTTGTAAAATACATCGCGGGGGACGCCGAGTGCGGTGAAGAGTGCCTGGAGGGTACCTGTTTCGTCTGAGTATTCTTGTGTGGTTACAGCACCCCCAGGATTAGTGCTCTTGATTTTCAAAAACACTGGTGGTGCGGTTGACATTTGCGAGTAGTGCCATGGCGTTGGTTTCTGCCGACCCGAAACCCTTCTCCAATATTCGGTTGGTGCCAGATAATTCATGTTGTCGTCTTCGTCGTCATCGTCTCCCTGCATTCCTCCCATATCTGCCATTTTGCACAGGTCGTTCCACGAGATCCTAAACATGGTATCCCTTGACTGATCGTAGAACTCGTACATTCGGTTTTTATTCTGTGGGGACCACGGGATGCGATAGTATTCTGCCACGCGGACTCGGCGTCGAAGCAGGTCTCTTGGAGCGGTTCCTGCGTCCATGGAGAACTTTCTAGAGTGGATGATGTTGAGTCCGCGATAGGAAGGAAGCTCTGGTCCCTGTGCGAGGCGAGCTGCTCCGTCAGGTCCGTTTGTGAGGTAGTTGGTCTTTTCCGGGAGCATGGTCATTTGAGCGGTGAGGGCTCCGTTGCACAAGAGGAAGGTTGGGGGTGCACTTCCCCAAGTCTTCAGATGATTCTTTGCGTCCTCGATGAGAATATCAAGGGCGTTTGGCACCTTTTGCATGATACCAAAGAGATCAATGTACTGCCGGCAACTCTGTGCTGTAGTCTTTGTGGTATCGTAGTACTTTTCGTTCATATGCTTTTGATAGGAAGGGGCTGAGAGCAAGGCGACGTGCACGTCGAGGTCGTTGGTCATTTGGATGGAACCCACGAGCTGGGTGAGCTGGTTCTTGAAGTTTTCGCGTCCGGCTGTGGACACCATGAAGTTATGCTCCATGGCTATGGCCAAACCCTGGCGCACGGTGTATCCTGCGAACGAGCGCTTTGTCTGTGGCAAAACACGAGCGGCGGACTCATATGGCACGCGGGAAGCGATGCCCTCATCGAAGGAGTAGACGTTCCACTTGATCTTTTGGTCGGGGTTTTCCAAATAGACATATGGAAGAATGTTTCGGGTAAAAGGGGAGTTCGTTGCATCAGTTATGAGGCCATCGATGCGGTCTGTGAGATATTGATTAGACCCTTTCAAGGCATCAGGCAGGTGCCAGCGTTGATGGCGCTTATGGCGCTGATGATCTACCTTGATATCACGAGCCGCGGGACCAAAGATATTCTCATACTGCTCAAGTGTGGGCTGAGTATTGGACCCGGTGTAAGTGCCCCCCCCTGACATGCCAGGATCACCTGTTCGGAGGTACATGGGGTTGGCGATAGAACGATTCTCGTGCGACTGTCCCTCAGCAATGCCGGACATAGTTACCTGTCTCGTGCATATCCTATATACCCTTCAGAAAAATGTCATTACAATATCACGCATATTATGCATATTGCGGTGATATTGAACATGATGCAAAAAATATTTTTTCAATATTTTACTTTGAATTTATTACAATTCACGCTGCTCAATCAATTTCAATTGGCTCTGGCTTCATCTTTGTGTGGTCTGTACACAGTTTTTTCAGTTTCTGTGGGTTGTCAAACTCATTTTCTTTGCAATATCTAAACAAAGGACTATCATCAAAATGAGCGGATACGAGTGTTTCCACGGCTTTGTCTTTTTCTCTCGTGACGTCATTTCTCTGAATGCGCGCCGAGTACATGCCTGCCTTGTTGCATACCAGTCGTTTCTGTAGTATTTTGCCCGCTAGATTCACAAGCATGGGTCCAATGTGCTCGCTTCGGAACAGAACGCGGATGAGAGCATCGCGTTGATCTGTATACAACCGGTTGTCTGTGTTTTCGTACGCATCGTTTGAATCGTTTGAATCATCTGAGTTGTGTGAAGCCCTGTCAGCGACGTAAATATCGTTGATTTTTTCCATCATGTAATTGTAATCAAGGCCACAGTAAAGGTTGTCAAAAATTTCGCGGACTTCGAGTAGAGTCTCTTCCATTGCTGTCAGTATCCGTTGTGACATATCCCAGTGCTGATTCACACGTTCCTGATATTTCTTTTCCCACTGTCGTGAAAAATTGATGATCCACTCTGCTACAATCCCCGGATCGTCCAGGTCTAGCAACATATCTCGTCGGGCCTCCAAATGCAATTTCAGTTGCTCGGTGAGAATGTTTCGCACAGCCGCAACATCCAGCAATTGCAAATATTCAGTTTCGTTCGTGTTGTATTGCGTCCACACTTCTGCTACAATGTTGCCATGGCGATCTCGGGTGGTAATTCCTGCGATTCCAGCAATCCTCAGTGCCAATCGCATGTCTCTGTTTTTGAGATCGTCGCGTGCATTTTTTTCGGCCATTCATAATGTACGCTTGGGGCATTTATACAAATTCTGAGCCCTGCTGCGCTTATCTGGAAAATTTCTCGTTCCGGGTCTTTGAAAGAGTATAAGATGGAATGTGCATGTAACACCATGCCCCAGGACATTCGCAAGATTCGCGATACTATAGCAATTATTCTGAATACAGAGGAGAAAAGAGCGTCGTTGCTTGTGCGCGATGACATAACAATTATCTTATTAGACTGTGATGTCGTGGGCATGCCTGCTCTGTCTCTCATAATCGAGCAATTCCCAAATGTGAACATTGCAACCGTAGCCTCCGATCACAGTGCGTCGGGTTATATTGTAGTTTTCACATGCATGCCCGTGGCGTCCGTGCTCACATCAGCACACACATTTCACATTGTTGCATGCTTGGTGCTGTTTGTTGCTGTCTTGACTTCGCCTATGTGTGCATGCTGGAAAAGTTTGTTGTAGACATTTCATAAAGGATTTTTTGCCTAAAAAACACTTTTTGATTTTCATCCTGACGCATGCCAAACCTGTTCTCATAACGCCTTGTGTTTGGAAAAAAAAGATATTTAGGACAATCCTTAAACAAAGGTAGCATGAGTTCTGTTGACGGAGGTGTTACTGGTAAACAGAAATCTTGGTTTGTGTCAAAGTGGGTTGCAACAGGAATTCATACCATCGGATTTGTTACCAGTGTGATTTTGTTTTCGATAAGTTGGCATTACAATAGTGGTGATAAGCACCCTTTGCATACATTTTCATCTGCACATGTTGTTGAAAAATCGTTTCACAATCCAATGGATCATTCTTATATTGCATTTGACGCCAATATTCATCCGTATCATCATTTGAATGATGTTGTAGGGGATAATAAGTTTGAATTTGACGTTGTTAACAATTGCTTCGACACAAATGCTAGATTTTGTGGATTGTTGCCCTGGCAAGATGGTGAAAATTTGTGTAACAAGGATCTGGACGAAATGAAAACTCAACTTGAAACTGAAGGGTACAAGCCTTCTGGGGATGATTTGATGCTTTTGTTGGAAAGCAAGGGGTATGAATACCATGACGTCCCTCGGTATTGGAAAAAGGCAAGTGAAATTTGCAAGTACGAGTCTTACATGGGTACCAAGGTTGTGGTAAATGAAGATTCGGCTTTCAGTCTCACGTCTGCACACTCTGTCTGGGTCTTGTGGTGGACCATTTGGCTCATTATGTCCTTGTCTTGTCTCATGTCTGTGAAGAACGCTTGGAAGATGTCTTGGCGTAATGACTCTCAATTTTCACACGATTCCCTCAAGCGTTTTGGTTTACAAAATTGGAGTGTAGATCAGTGGAACACAATTTTTGATTTTGTTATTTTCGTTTTGCTGTTGGCTTTTTTCGTCTTCTTCAGGAATGGATATGGCTATGAAGCAGAGAATTCTTATGCTCTGCTGAAGCCAAACGGCTCGTTTGCTTACAGTCTGCTTGCACTCGTTTACTCATGGGTGTTCCTGCGAACAAGTACGGCATGCAAATTTGATTCCGATGATGAAAAACCTCCTAATGCGGGTGAAAATCCTACTAAAGGATACATGTCAAACTTTGACTCAACACCCAAGCTAGAACTTGACATGAGCAACTTCTCCAACAAGATCAAGGCAGACGCCTATGTGCAGGCTGGCAACACCGGCAGGTATCCCATCGAAAAGTATGCTTTTATGCAAGATTTCAGGGAGCAATTGAATCTTGAAGATTACGTTAAAGCGCACGAAGACATCAATTTCAGTCATTTCCAAATGACGCAGCTTTGGACTTTTCCGTTTTTGACGCTTCTTGTTTACATTTACGACAAGAACTACGACATTGACATTAATGTGACCTTGGTGTTTGTTTTGACAATGCTATATTGCATCATTGACATTTTTAGCAAGCGACTTGTGCAGTTACAGGAGATGGTTGCAGGTTTTGAATTGGACAAGGAAAACGTTGCACGAAATCATGGGTTATATACGGCCGGTATTTCTGTACCATCAAAAATTCCAACTTTTTTTTATCGTCCTTCCTCATTTTTGGTGCTTGCACAAATTGTTGTAATTCTGATTCAAGCTATGATTTATTGGTATGTGTACCATTTCTTTGACAAACCCAAGAACACGTTTACTGACAAGAAATTCGAAGGCAACGGTGTCCAATTTCAACGTGTTCTGACGTTTTATTACATCATCAATGTCCTCTTCAAGCTTGTTCGCATTGTCGAAACAGCACTGAAGTACATGACTCCCACACCAAAAAATGATGAGCCAGTAAAGAATAAGAAAGATGGTTCCTGGATACTTCAACAGCTCAAAAAGCACCACGTCGTTGAAAATGTGTGTTTGATCAGTTTGTTTATTATTCTTTTTGTTTGCTGGACTGCAATGATCAATGACACCAATAAGAATGTTTATCAGGAGATCAACAACTGTGAGAGTCCCAATATGCATCCGGATGCAAATTGCATGGTGTATTACAAGTGGATGAACAATTATGATTGGAACTCAGCAACTGGTATTGCTATAAGTGATTACTGGAACAACGCAGAGGCTTCAACTTAATATTTTTATTAATTGCTCTGAAATTGCTCTGAATAAATCATTTATTTTTTTCTACACATCTTCCTTTGTATGTGAGTAGCAAGAATGCCCATGCAAAGCTTACGACGAAGAGTATGTAAGAGTAGGGGTCTTGCTTGCTTAGAGGGGTTTCGTCAATGAGGGTTTTTTCAAAACGTGCTAATATTATGATGTGTACTGTAGTGATAATGAGATAGACTATGCCAAACCACATGCATATGTTCCAATCTGGCTTGATTTTCAGCAATAGTATAAGCAAAAACGTGAAAACTAGATATGCAAGGTGTAACCATTGGAGATAATCCATTTCCAACTCCATGTTCGTTGCCCTTAACCATTGGAGATAATCCATTTCCAACTCCATGTTCGTTGCCCTTATACTCATTTTAAACCAAACACAAATTCAAAAAGATTGGAGTCAGGTTTGTAGTTGAGTTATGCACGAAAAACAGATGATTATGACATGAGGTGTACGAGATGTATTTGAGCAAGTATGTTGTGTTGATACATGCCCCCCAAAACGTCTGCCCCCCCACCCCAGCTTCCCGAGGCCTTTGATATCTGCACGGAGAATCTGGAAAAGCTTGATATATGCCTGTCGTCATCCAAGCAGCGCAAACGGGTGATGCATTTTGGCAAGGGGCGGCAACAGCAAGAGCAGCAAATTCGTGAGTTTGTTCACAAGAACACACTTTTGAAGTTTGCGCTGATGTGTCGCAAGCTGAATATTGACGTTCTAAACCCATTCAGTATCCACCTTATTCTCATGATTTTTGGCAAGATCAAGGAAAAAAAAATGCTTGTGGATCACTTTTGTCAGCAGATGGAGACTACTGACGTGCACATTGACTGGGACAAAATCTACGACGGCTCTGGCAAGTTTGATTTGAGCATGGCACGGGATTCTGAGAGTGAGGAATTGGGTGAGCAGGCTCAGGTGCATAATTTGTTTTATTCGATGTCTGACTGGATTACCATGATTAATTATCTCGAAACACGAATTCCCAGGATGCATGTGGAAATTCTTCACCAAGATAAAAATATTGAACGAATGCATCAAAGTCTCTTGCACGCGGGTTTAAATCAAGTCTTTGAGATTGATACGGAAACCGTTCTCAAAGCCTTGCTGTACATCAACCCGGGCACGCTATCGGGAAGCAAAATGCTGGAACGCATGTTTGCAAGCATCTCTACCGATTGCAGGGACTTGGAATTCAAATGTCTTCGGGCATTGTCGCACTTTAATGACAGTCAAGTAGATGAAGAGGCTAGTATGCTAACAGTGCTCAAGATCATGCAGTGTATGCACGTAAAGCCTGTATTTTACACGGACATGCAAACAGTGCTTGGTATGGAGGAAGAACTTGCAGGGAAGCACATTGATATGCCGACCAATACTCGCATCAGATTGAGGGATCTTGTCAATAGTATTCACACAGACACACCACAGTTTGTGCAAACGTTTGAGCACTGGTCTACACAACAGAAATTTGCAAGCACCATGAGCAAGCACTTGCATCTCTTGCTTTACTTTGTCACCGTTCAAGTACACCCCGTGCCCGTGGACGCATACAAGACACACTTCAATGAAAACATCCTTGCCAATTTTATGGCAAGCCCTAATAAACACGTACAGCAAATAGACGCAAAGGCTATTATTCGCGTCATCAAAAGCATACGCGTTTATCTCCACACAGTCCACGACCTCTTGGACTTTCGAACCCAATGCCTCGCAGGAATTAACAAAAGCAGAAGACTCAGCTTGAACCTGGCTCAGGTCCTGCAACTCTACGTGGCGGCGTTCCAACACCAAAGCATTCGACAGAGCTGCTGGAAGGCAGTCATCAACGTGTGGAACCACACAATCGAAACAGACCTCGCACACTTTAGGGAAACACACGAATTCGATGTCAAACCAGTCATAGAGGCAATCGTGCATTGTCAACTGGAAGCGGTGTAGGGACATTTCATATTTAAGAACAAATAGTTTTTAAACGTCTTTAGTTGACATTATGTCGGCTGAAGTTGACAATGCGTCGGGTAATCAAGCATTGACCGAACCACAAGCTATGATAGTGAAGAACGACGTTTCCTGGAACGGCAGTCTTAATAGTTGTGTTAAGCTGTCTGACACTCATGTAACGTTGCCTCCAAACTTGAAAATGATAGGCGGCTCGGTTCAATTTCATGCACGTGGTGACGACGAATACTGGACTTGTACTGAGGCAAATTGTAAGCACCCACTTCACGTAAGAATGTTTTTGCAACCTATGCCAATGAAAGATCATAAGCGAAATTTTTGTTCAGTGAAGGTTGACAACCGCCCCTTGACAAACAATTATCACGCAAAATGCACATCGAAGCGTCCAGAGAGTGGGTCTAAATCCAATTTTATTCGAGTGCCCTATGCGGCTTTGCGGCCTGTAGAAGAAAGTGATCAAGAATTAATCAGGAATTTAATCAACGATTCCGATGAAGCAGCACTTTCGGATTGCAGTTCAGAAGAACAAAGACTCATGCTGGAATTTCAATTGCCAAAACACCGTCGATTTGATCCAGAGAAAAGAAAAAGGCAAAAAGAAGACACTAGCAAGAAAATCAACGAGCAGTTAAAAAAAAACGTTCTGCCATATTTTGGGTTTTTAGGCGAAGAGCACCCTCCAATTCCAGTCAAACTGAAATTGGAATTAAACAATGATGAGATGCTCGATTCTGATGATGCTGAAAGTCCCACAGAATTTACTATACCAGGTGATCTGACGTACAGCCTTTGCTTTCTTTCTGAAGCTAAGGACAATCTTGGACTGATTCCAATTAAATCTTCGGTGTTCCTGTTGAGAATTCGTTTCTGTAACATCTTGACCCAACATGAATTTGACACGATTTCAAACTGTTGTTCCAAAGAGAAGATTGTGTTCAGAGAATACAAGAAGGAATCCAAGGCACAAGAAGAAGAAGAAGAAGAAGAAGAAGAAGAAGAAGATGATGATGATGAAGAAGAAGCAGAAGAACAAGAAGAAGATGACGAAGAAGAAGAAGAAGACTCGCGGATCTATGAATTTATAGGTCCAATCGAAAAGATCATGGTCTGGAATGCACAGAAGCAAATCCACGAAACAGGTCTTGAATCTACCATTTGGGATTTAGAAGCTCAGCAGAACACAGAGAGTATCAAAGAAGCAGCAAAAATTTCTGTCGAACGTCAAGATTGTGAGATACTGGACAGATTAATTCAAGTATTCCATGAAACTAATGGAGGTGATAGGTTTTGTCAGCTTATGCTTTCTGACAACGTCAAGATGACTGCACAGCTTGATGGTGTGAAGTCAAAGCTCAAACAGGAAGAGTTGGATCAAAAGGAAGAAGATGAAAAAAACTCCGATTTGCCTAATTTTGATTCCAACACCAATGAAAAGGTCACTGCTATTGAAGGTCAAAAGCTCAAAAAAGCGCAATTGAAAACAATTTTTGAACAATGCCACGTAACTTTGCGTAACACAGCAACAAATAAGAATCTTATTTGTGCGATAGCCAACAACAAGGTGCTGTATGAATACTTGAAAACAAAAAGGGTCATTGACCCCAAGCTTTCCAACTGTGCAGAGTTTGATCATCAATCGGCACTTCTAGTTCAAGGCGATGACTTGAGTGATGAGGATGATCCATCATGGGAAGATTCTGAAACAGAAGGCATGAGCATTGAGAAGAGAGAAGCTGCAACCGAGCATGATTACAGAACAGGTCTAGCAGAACAATATCGAACTGCTGAAACCTCAAGGTGCATGCCTCCAGCAGTGTATATGAGACAAGCGGAACGCATGGTGAAGCGCGCAAGATTAATGTTCGAAGCATGTGAAAGAGAAGGTCAAGTTTGTAACGCAGAGGATATCAAGTTTGTCATGAATGGTTTGCATGGCTTGGCAACCGGCCTTAAGGATACTTTAGATGCATCAGCCTTGAATTATGAAAAAAAGATGCAAGATCATAACAAAAACCAAGCAGCCTTTTCAAAGGCTCAATGGTACTCACGGCCTTCTGTTGTGACTTGGCTTATTCAACCTAAAAAGATAAAGCCAGTTCCGCACTCTGAAACTCCTGTGACTTTCAGACGGAAAAGGAGGCTTATATTCGACGGCACATTTGCTTGTGTGCCTAAGAATGGAGCAAACTATGAACAAGTTCCACATCCCGACAATGTGACTCCCTGATTTTCGCACTTATTTTGTGCTCACTCGCAACGTCCGTTATGGCCGCCAAGTCAGACGTAGAATAATTTGAGCGTTTGTTTTCAAACAAGTTCTCTTGAACTTCGAATAAAAAACGAGAAAAAAAATCGTGATACTGTTTTTACTCAAATGTAGAACAAAACATGTTTTTTTGCACAAAGCAAGCAAAAATGCATAGCAAAGATATCAATCATGAAAAGAAAGCCGGTGGGTTTTTGCCCACCGGCCTTGTTTTCCTTATGACTAATCTGAATGATAAAGTGGCCCAGTCAGGTCCACAGGAGAATCTTTTGAATTTTGATCAACGCCGTTCGTACAAGTGGCGGTACCGTAAACTAGATCGTTGATCTTTACATCAATGCTTAATTTATGATGCTGCGCAAAATGCTTGCTCAATTCGTCTTTGATAGCATTAGCAACGTGGCCGATTAAATGTCTCTGCTCCTCTGTGAGCGACAAATTGTCAGTTTTGTCAGGGTGCAAAGCGAGCACCATCTTCAAGACACATTTCTTGAGTTCTTGCTCATTTTCTCTAGGGTTACTCCACATGCCATGACTGATCTTCAAGAACGTCCAAATGTTCGTTTCTTGCTTGAAGTTTTGCCAGTAGTGAGCGTGCTCTTTTTTCAGTTCTTCTGACTTATTTTCGAGAAAACTCACAATCAAATCACAGCACTTATTGAAATCATCCGTGCGTTCTGGCGTCACAAAAGATGCCAAATTGGATCTTGGGATCTTTGATGGACGAAATAAGTCTTCGTCTGACATGTCCCCGGCACCTACTTCTGCATTGTCCCCGGCACCTACTTCTGCAATGTTCCTGGCACCTACTTTTGAATTCCGTTTGTGTTTGCTTGTTTTTGTGTTTGTTCTTGACTTCTGCTCAAAGCTTGCGATTAGCGTCTCGATTTCCCGATTGAGTTGCTCATCCTTGAACTTTTCCAATGTTTTCAAACAGTTTAGGATGGTTGTGATTTTGGTTTGCTGATTGATTTTCAACTTAAGCTTCAATGTCTGCAACTCGGGACGCTTCAACAAATGAATCAGCTCCTTTTTCTCTTTTGACAGATTGTGGGTGTTGGAAGGAGAACTTTCACCTCTTTGGAGGTTGGAAGAGGAACCTTCTTGCGAAGCTTCACCATTTTTGGAACGTTCAAGCTGTTGCAATACGTGAAGTGATTTTTCCACTTCCAATACGCGCATCACTTCAGAATGACACCCCGAGGCATCAAAAATGGCTCTCAACTCATTTTGCAAATTATTCAATGCGTTTTCGACCTCGCTGAATCTGTCTTTAAGCCTTTTTTGGGTTTCGTCAGAGAAACTCTGCTCAGTTGCTTCTTGATTCAAGATAGGAAATTGCAGCTTAGAACAGCTCAAAACAGTACGAGCCAAGTCGGCTTTAATGGCATCGTTGAACTCGTTGCGTTTTTTGTTTGCCAACTGCTCTTGATTCTTTTGATCTCGTTTCATTTGTTCGAGCAAATCGCCTGTTTCTTCCACCCTTTTCAGATTTGCAGCATGTGTTCTTTCCAGTTCCTCCACTGTTTGGGCGTGCATTTCCTTCTTTATTTTCATCGGGTATGGAACTCCATTCGATGGAGTTTCATTGTCCGGTAAATCGTCCACATCAATCGGTGAATTATCACCTTCGTTGCTTGACATAGTAGTCTGAGCACCTGTTATAAAAAGGCACGTAAATACATGCAAACATTCAATTCGTCTGCATGTTGTAGAGCTTCTTGAGTTGCCCCCTTTCTCCCTCGGACCAAACGTTTGCGTCGCAGAGTGCCTTTACGTCTGCGGATGAGTTTATATCCAACCTATTTTGCGGGGTGATGCTAAATTCGACGGCGTTTGGATCGATGTGGAAGCTTACGGCGTATGCTATTGTGGCCACGTGTTCGAGGTATTTGCATGTGTTGATGATGTTGAGGTGCTGTTGTCGAGACATCATTTCCCCCGAAGCTGTTGTTTGGGAGCTGCTGACATCCTTTGTGCGTGGGACGTCGAAAAACGCGTATACGGAGGTCAAAAAGTCTTCGGAGAAGTATTGCAAGTCCTTTCCGTAATCGATGTTGCTGAGTTCCTGGATTTGCATATTTGGGGGCATCATGTGTACCTTTGCGTCCTTTTCTTCGGAGAATTGGTCTGTCATCCAATGCATTGCGGCATCGTTGACTGTTGCGAGGTCTTTGTTTTCTCTTGTTCTGAGTTTGAGGATTCCCTCTCGCATCATGTTATGTGTGCCTGTGAGGGAATAGCGTCGAAATTCGTCCAGCAGTTGAATGCCTGAAGTTGTTTGGTCTTTCAGTTCCAACTTTTCAGTCACTACGAGGTGTTTGTTGATATTCCACTTGTTGCATTCGAAGACGACTCTCATGCACGTGCGAACAATCTCAAATTTCTCGAGGATGTGTGCCAATGGAGTTTGCAAGCGCAGGAAGGCGTCGTCGTTGAGTTCGTGTCGAGAATTGAGAGGAACAAACATTGGCGTTTCAAAGTTGATGATATGAATGTCGGATTCCTTGATGTTTCCATAAAGCATGCAAACTCGAAAGCGGCAAATGGGTGTATGGTCCTCGTATTTCCGTTTCTTGCTGTGTGGTTCACAGGCCTCTGCGGTCCATGTGAAGCTTCCCAATGGCAATACAAACGGCAAGGGGATGTCATTTTCACGGCGGACGTGGAATGCCGTGAACCCGCATACAAAGCTCATTTCCAACGCATTGTGCAAGAACTGGCGGTAGTGTTTTTGTATAATTTTGAGAAGAGATGGAGTAATGGGACGGCGATTCTCGCGGCAATTGATTTCTCCTGCCATGCAAGCGTTGCTTATGCGCAAAATGCATGTTCTTACATCTGAGTTTTTTCTGACCATGTGCAATAGGTTATGCATCAAAGGGTCTACACGTTGTTTTGTAATACTCATTTTAAGCTCTGATATGGTGTTTTTATATTAAACTATCAGGATAATTGGGATATGCATGGCGCGAAATGTAGAAGATATTCCGGTCCAAAACAAATTTGTTTTGGGCATAGGTTCTGTGTGGATGCTTTTCCCATTGACATACGGGATTTTCATGCCTCGTAGTTTGCCGCAGGATGCACTTTTGCTAAATTTGCTTGTTTCATTTTGTGCTTCCTTCATGCTGTGGTCAAATCCCACGACCAACAGTTTTTGGCATGTACTGGATCAGCTAGCTGCCATTTTATTTTTTTTTGGCATAGCTATGAATGCTACGGTTTCGTGGTTCTGGCCCTGGTTTTTGTTGACCGTGTGTCTCTACGTATGCAGCTATTCCGCTTTCCAGTATGGGTATTACCGCTTGCAACTAGTTTCGCACTTATGTTTTCGATTTTCTGCTTATTGGGCCGCGCACTGGGTTTTTGTTCCGGTGAAATACCACGTACATGAAACGTATTGGGCTTATTTTCTGCTGAGCATTACACATGTGATGCATATGATGTTGTTGTGGCGCATGGCAAATTTTCGTTTTCGCCGGTCCTATCTTTCTCGCACCACCGCCCCACGGGAAGTCTACTGGCGCGTTCTATTGTTTTCGATTATTGCAGTGGTAGGGGTGATGATATTTTACGAATTTTTCATTGTGTTGGCTATTTCACGATCCGTGTTGCCAGTGTCACCGGTTATAGAAATGCAAACTCTTGACACTGAATTAACGTACAAAACACCTTTATCATTATATTAAACCTGTCTAGAATGAAGAGCATGAATGAAGTCGTTTGATGTAAATTTACACAACAAACGTTTACAAATAAACGGAATATTTGGGGGATCTGCTTTGGAGACGGGCGAACACATTCCACAAAAAAGCGAAACAGAGAATGCTTTCGCCGGCAAAGCTTCCTTTTCTCCAACGCCGCATGCTGCTCTATGCTGGCTCGGCAAGGTGTACTCTGCAAGAAATCAGGAAGAGAAGGAGATCAAAAACGTTGCAAAGCAGGCCGATAAGCAAGAGGCAAGTCTGCCTCCGTTTAATTTATCACTCACAAAGCAAGGTGTATTTCATGGTTCGCAGGCCTGGACGTCTCATGTTTCGTGCTTTGCCTTGACTATGATTATGTTGCACCTTTCTGCCTTTGTCTTGTTTTTCATGATGCTGTATGCTGATTCAAAGCATGATGTGGTCTTTGGTGGTGTTGTGCATTTAGCAGTTATTTGCTTTACGCCTCTCTGCATTAGCGTTACATCCATGCACAGACACAAGGGTCTTCTGTTGTTCTTGCAGTTGTGTGGAATGTATGCGGTGTTGACAGAGGGATTCTATGCTCGATTGACTTCGGACAGCATCTACGTTTTCTGTGCCAGTGTGGTGTGTTGTCAGGTTATATGGCATGTAAACAAAACAGGATGTAAGTTGGCGTTGAATGTTCTTTACTACAGTATTCACTTGCTCGCTATTTTTGCGATTATAGGCTTATGGACACTTCGATACATGTATGAGACAGACAGGGAGCATATCATCAAGCACGCGGCTCAAAAGTATGGCTTCAAGGATTATCACATCGTGTTTGACATCACTACGTTTGCCACTACCATAATCTTGTTTGTGTGCAACAAGGTATTTCAGGCCAGCTAAAGTACACGATTTATTGGTCAGACTTAACACTCTTTTTCTTCTCGGGAATGCCTTGACCTTGAGTATCCAGCACAGACATGAGCTCGCATATACGGCTGTTTTGTACTTGGTCTACACACTGTTGGTCGGGCATATTGTCCTTAAGTCGAAGATGAATCAACTTGATGTATGTGTGCATGACATGCATGCCTCGCTCTGTCAATTTTTGCTTACAATCGCTTTCCGAAATATTGACATCGTGTAGGAGTTTTTTGAGTTCGGGTGAGAGTTTCATGGTGATGGGATTGAAATGAGAATGGATGTTTTGAGGAAAATATATTTTTTATTAATTTCTGATTTTGTTTAAAGCAATAAATTTAGCACCATTCACTTCTTTAATTTCAAAGTTTTGCTTCTGTAGTAAGTCTTGTACAGCAGGCCCGCCAAAACAAACAGTTGCGACGTATTCAGTCAAATCCTTTTCTGTCAAGCCACGTTTGTTCATGTTTACGTTGGAATTTGGGTCTCCATACGCGGCCGCAATTTCTTCTCTTTGTTTTCTGCTTATGCCCTTTTTACTAGCATGTTTCTGTAATACAAGCAATGTTTTTTCTCTCAGGTCTTGCATAACTGTTTCAGGACAACACATGGAATTCCAAAAGCACGCAAATTTTTGTATGGCAGCAACTTCATCTGGTTGCAAATCTGATTCATGTACAGTGAGTATTCCCTTGAAAGCTTTCTTGTTCTCATTGATACATGCATATCCTATCTTGCCCTTTTCAAACAATTCTCTAAATGTTTCAGCTGGCATGTGCCATTCGTTATCTTGTATACGATTTGCGTTATCCATCCAGTCTTCATCAATGCTTAGCCAAATTCCCTGCTGACTGATCAAATTACCAAAATAAAAAGAATTTGATGACCCGGAATCCGTTGCACACATGACGCTGTCTGCTTTTGCGCCTTGTTGCTGTAAAAATTGAGTTTGTATTGAACTCAAAACATTGAGTGCATCTTGATGATAAATATGATTCTTATTCAATCGAGTCAAATTTTGTTGCAAATTTTGCATTTGTTGTACATTTTCAAGATTTTTGTTAATTTGCAATGAAAGACAGAGATTTGTAACAGCATCCATTTTTTTGATACATTCTTTACTTTGAACCCCCAATTTGTTTGCAGTTCCTTCTATGGTTGTAGGATTTGTTTGTAGTAATGTCACAGTTGCTAATGTGTTACCTTCATGCTCAATAAAAATTTTAAGGCACTCAGCAGCATTTGTTTCTATTGTGTAAGCATGTCCACCAAGCTTATCTTCTTTAAACCCCTCAAATATCGTATTCAGTACTTCCTTGATCGGGACTTCAAAATGAGAATCATGCTGATTTACGGAAGTTTGTTGCTCTAAGTGTGCACTTCTGGCGGCCCCTACTGTAGGTGTAATTGGAAATTCTGAAGCAACTTGTGCAAATTTAGAGACTAAATCGGCATCAATTTTGTTTGGTATATTGTTTTTTGATTTTAAGGCTTGCAAAGACATATCAATGTCCACATGCGGTGATTTTGATACCTTACATATTTTTAAATATTCAAGGAACTTGCGATATGTAATGTCCTCACAATCACCAATTACTACATCATAGCACGCAGCCATAGATCCTATTACAAATGCATTTATGCTACCGTCCGCATTGAGGTATTCGTTATTCTGAATACGATCCATGTTATTTTTGAAAAGAAACCAAGCCTGAGCTTTGTCAGTAACTCCTTCTGGTTTTTGTTGATCTGCTTGTTTGCTCGATTCAAATATTACCACGCCATTCATTTTCAATCGATTATTCATATCTACTGTTTGGTCAAAACAGTAAGATTCAGAGGTTTGCAAACAACGCTCAAGTGTAAGTTTTTGCTGTACTTTTTCTCTATTTTTTCTTATCCATTCTGAGTCGATTGTGACATTCGGATGTTCATGCATGAATTCAGAAAGCATTCGACATATTTGCAATACCGTGTGTTCAATGGGTGAGTTTTGCAAGAATTTTGCCTGTGCTTCGGGCATTATTTTCCAAAAGACGTGCATGGGCATACTTTCTTTACTTGTGTTGGTCAATTCCTTTGCCTGGATGTTTAAATCAATTCCAAGCAGTTGACCTAATTTTTGAGCCTTTTCTGGATTTTCCTCGGAAAATATGTTCATTTCATCCTGGGTTTGGGGCATTTGTGACATTCCGGTTGTCAAAAAACTTAACGTTTTCAGATATCTTGAATGCATTCTTTCAAGTGCTTTCTGCTCACGTTCAAAGGATTTAATCGGTTTAGAATTTGGTGCATTGATATATGTTTTTTGTTTTGAATAGCACTTGATTTCAATTTGAAGATCATAGGCAGAGCATATAGGCTTTGTAACGACCCCTCCATTTATTAATGTGTCAGAATCGATGCCTATTGTTTGCCATCGATCTTGAAACATCTTTTTGACTCCAAGTAGATTCGAATCAATAGGGCCTTCTACGGGAACATTGAGACTCAGTGTTTTAATTTCTGAGTTGTTTTCAACACTATCGTTTATTTTTAATTCGCTTTGTCCATTTGCATCCAAATTGAATAGATAGTCTTGTTTGCCAATAAGTGCATGAAACGGTTTTGTTCCATTGACATCTATAAGATTTTGCATTACCATTGATTGTTTTGTTTGTTTATGAATAAGTCGAACATTTATACTGTGTGTAGCTGGCATGCTTATTGAACTGACAATCAAGTCCTAAATAGAAATTTTACAACGTGACCTTTCATCAATCCTCGTCGGAGTATTTTTTCATTGTATCTTGCACTGGCAAATCAAAATGTGGCTGGCGGAACAACAGCACTATGTTGTCATTGATCAAGCGAGCCAAGTATCCCTTCCCAAAATTAACTTCGCAGACGTTCCCATGCTTGCCCTGAATTCTTTGAGCACACGCCAATTTGAACTGGACGTAGCTTGCTGACATGAATGCTTGACATTGAATGTAATCATTGGTGCTAAAAAGAGACCTGACATGGTCTTCAAGACTTTGAAGAGATTGAGCGATTGTATTAGGTTGCAGGTTAATTACCTGCAAAATTTTTTCTCTGTTACAAACGACTCGAGAATTTTGATCTGTAGGGGGGTCGCATGTCATTTCGGTGTCACTTTCATGATTTTCTGCCTTCATATTTTTTAAGTTTTGCATTCTAGGTCGACACAGTACACGCTAATATGTAACTACACAAAGAAAAAAAAATCATTCTATTTGTATATATAACATTTACAGTGGAGTCTTCAGCATCGCACACACTGCTTTCATGTTTTCAATATTGAATGCTGGTGTATGCAAATGCTCGTGTATATGATATATGTCTCTACATGTGTTGATTGTGAACTTCAATATGATGTGTTCATGACAAATTTACTGGGGTTGTGCTTGAATACGTGTTGATATATTGACATTAGGTACTGAATTACTAAATTGACTGAGTTGGGAGGGAGCTAGGATAGTTGAGAGTTGAATGTGTATCACTGACAAGCACAGGTATTTGGCGTTTCAATATCTCCATTTTCACCAAATTCTACACTTTCGCCATCGCCATCTTCGCACTCAGGTGCGTTTGATCCTATAGGAATCACCTTCGTTGTGATAACAACAGGGTGTTTGGGTTCGATTCCCAAAAGGATTTTATATTTATTTTTCAAGTTCAAGTTTCATCGCTGGGTACAAATCAGAAAGATCATGGTGAACATGGTTACAAATGAAAATAGCATCATTTCCATGAGAGGAATCTTTTCTTTCCTCTCCACCCTTTCAATGGGTATTTCATCGAAATTGGTGACTTCAATTGCTTGTAGCTCGGCTTGCTTTTGAAAATACTCCCAAGGCAAACAATCAACTGTAGAAGAGCTTAGACGTACTATGTAGTAGTCTGGCATGCATTCCCACGTGCATTTTGATCTTGTGGGCATCCATCGCCACCTTGTATCTTCATGCTTAAGATCCGGGTGCACTATGTTTTGAACACTAGAGCAATCTATGCAGTTGCATATGCGCCGCTGGGTTTTACAATCAAGTTGCTGATAATCCCCACACAAGACAGAACTTTGTATGGTTTGGTGTTGTTTAAATAAGTTGTCCAGGCTTTCGCAAGTGTTGTTTTGAAGTGTGTACCCGTCTGCACATTTCCAGTTGCAGTTTTGCACAAACTCACTGTTGTCGGGCTTTGTTACTACACATTCCTCGCAATCCTGACAGTATTGTCTGTTTAGTCTGAACGTTTGCCCTGAGGCACACTGATAGGGGCCTCCATTTTCACTCATACAGTATTCACACGTGCCACTTGTTTTGTTCTCTATGTATCCATGCAAACATTCTTTGGTGCAGTTGTTGTAAACGTATCTTGCTCCACTTTCAAGCTCTGATGGCTCACATAGTTCACAGACTGCATTTTGGTACCCGGAACAACTTTGAGTTTGGTTCATTCCTTCACATTCACCACACCGCTCACAATAAGCATCGGTAAAAGATGTACCCTTGATTTCGTACTCGCCTGAGTCACATTCAACTTCTTGATGTAGCAAGCACACTCTTTTTGTCTCTTGTGTATTAATATCAAACTCAACATCTTCAAAATATCCGTCTTCGCATTCGCCCTCACAAGACGAGTTATCATCAAGAATCAAACCTCTTGTTGTAAATTTCCAGTTTTGGTTAATTGGCTTTACGCATGATTTGCAGTGCTGACATGCGTCACCTGTAAGATATTCTCCCTCTTTACATATATTCACGTCACACTTGACGCATTTTTCAGGATGTTCCTTGCGATGATAATAATGTAAGTCCTTTTTGCACGTTGGATTGCAATCTTCGTCCATGGTGTAATAAGCGCGATCAAGGGTTTTGTTTTCTTCGTCTGTAATGTTTTGGCAATTTTTACATATTGTAGAGTTCCATGTTTTGGTAAAATTCTGAGTCAATAAATATGTTTCATAGGAATTTTTCATTTCGATTTCTAATATTGCGTCTTTTACTTCCTTTGTATTACCATATTTTTCAACAATCATTTCTCTGTATGTTTTTGTATAATTGTGTGTCTTCTCAACAGCAATGTCATTAGGTGAACATTGGATTTTGCAGTCGTTTTCTAAGTCGTGAGCTGATTCAATGTAGAATTTGATTTCAGATTCAATTATCTGAAGCCTGCTGCATAAACAGACAATGACAAGAGATATGCTTGCCACTCTTTTCATATTCATTAATACACTGTGCAGTTGCTCTAATATAAGTCTCTTTTTTTTGCTTTCTTTTTGTGAACGAGTTGATTTCAGAACATGCGTGTAAATGACTAAAATCGTGAAAACGTATTTACTTGCTTTCATTGTATATTGCTTTTATTTCGTTTTTGTGAATGCAGGAGGAAGTTGAGACGGAAAGTTGTGTGCAGTTGAGCAAACGGAGGTTGTTGACTCAGGAAACCTCTTCTGTCAAGTCGGGGGACGAAGACTCAACGTGTGAATTAGATACATGGGACACGAGCATCGAGTTTCACTTTGAGGATCGGTCGTCGGAAGCAACCTTTTACGGCCTGATTAACGTGTTAAACGCTCTGTCAATTTGCTTTGTGATATGTCTTTCGTGTAGCATATGTTCATCAAACTACACAATGCATGAATCGGCGTTGGACCCTATTATGTTGACACTTGACATCTTCTTTGTTGATCTCAGTTCTGCCTTTTTTGTCGTGTCTGGGTTCGTGTGTGGGTTTATCTATTCGAGTATAGGCTTGGTATCATTCTCCAATCTTCGAACGCACATGCTTGTGTTTATGTTTGTTGATTTGTGGGTTTCAGGCATCTGCTCTGTTCTCTTTGGAAGTTTGAATGCTCTTTTGCAGCACCAGTTTAACTTTCAAGACCCCTTATTTACAATGTTTGAGCATGCGACGGCATTTCGCTTCTTTGACGTGCAACAGCATATGGACGCCCCACACACGTACAATCTGGGATCGTGGCCCATTCAATGCTTTGTTTGGTGTCTTCTCACAGTGCATTTGACCTACACGGGAAACGACTTTCTTCGTGCAAAGTTCGGGCAAGTAGGTGCGTACGCAATCATGGTATCGGCCGTGTGTGGAATCGTGCTTTTCACCCTGTTTGGCATGCTACATAGCCGAAGCAATATTTTTTATGCTAATGCTACAAACTTTACATATCGCACATTGGAGTTCAATTTGGGCATACATTTTTTTTATCTAATTAATATGAACGAGATCATTGCAACCACACTGATGAGATTCGTGCATCAAAGCAGTCGCGGAATTTTGTTTGTTTTCATCTGTATCTGGTGGTCGGAAATTGGAAGCAGTAAGCATTTAAAAATGGATTCTGGCGTGTGTCTTCGCATGTATCCTCGCAATCAATGCTTGAGAGACCACCACGCTTTCCTATTGAGGGGCTGTTGTTTAGGAATCACTCTCATTGCCACTTTTGCTTATGAAAACTGTGCTACTTTGCACTATGCCTACAGTGAAACATCAGCAAAAAAACATATCCTGGCTCTGGTCAGCATCTACAGTACAGCCGTCGCTTTTTGTTGGCCAGCTTTCTTGGCGATTCAATTAATCTTTCAAATTACTTTCAGTCAGGAAATAATCGAACGCAATATGCCTTTGATGTCAATTCTACAGCCCATGTTTTTGTTTGCAGGGTCGGTTTTGTACTCTCTGTTTGTAAAGCCACACATTTCGTCTTACGTTCAAGAACAAATCAGTAATGCCTGGGCGTATGTTTGGTCGTTGTGGAATAACAAGAGGGAGAAGAACCAACCACTACACAATAATGATCAGCACGATTCGGAGGAGGACTTTGATTACAAAACAGATGAAACCATACCAGATTTGGGTGACATCGAAGATTTGAATGACGTTGACAAAGTGTAGATCAAGGATTAATGAATAAACACTAAATTTTTTGTAGTAAGTTTTCGTTGAGACTCGCCTCCCGCGTTTCCTCATCTACATAGGCCGAGGGAGGAGTAAGAAAGATTCGCCCAGACAGGGGACTGGAAATCATCGAGGACATAAGCTCACAGAGATGCACGTGGATGTCATTGAACCGTTCTTGAGTTTGCTCAGCATCCGAATGAGCAGAGCGGTCGTCGCGGTATTCCTCCACAAGCTTCGTGATTTTGATTACGTCTTCAATCAGGTTCTCGCGCAGGGAGAGGGGCATTTTTGGGTTGCTTGATTGAATTACTCATCTTTGGGTATTTTGATTTTTTACTTTTACTGATCATTTGTGTTGTATCATCTCGTCAAAGCTCAATGCGAACCAGAGCAGACCAATTTCTAAAATGGTTTTGGAAATTAGAGATAACCAGGTGTAACCTCTAGTATAAAAAATCCATGTTTCAATTCGTTTTTGTTTTAAGGTAACTTCTTGAGCTTTGTTTGGAACCCCCCAAGTAAAACAACAAATTACCTGCAGCGTTTGCCAACATCCAAATAGACCAAAAAGAATACATTCTGCTATAACAATGAAATAAATGGCATTTGGGAAGTCTTCTCCAAAGGCACAGTTTGATGGATTTTTACTTTGAATGATAAAACGATTTATCAGCACATACCAAATAATTGCAAAGAATGTCCATGCACTGCCAAGTACAATGAAAATCTTTGTCTTTTTCTTGTATTTTATTGCTTGATCTCTGTCATCAATACGTGCTTTGTATATCTTGTCTATTCTCTTTTCAATAATAAATCCCATGAAGCAAAGTGCTGACTGTAAAGTTGACAGAGCAAGAAGTTCTGAAACATTTCCTATGAAAAAACTCAGACCTATGATAGCCACCTGAATGCCTGATGTCAAAGCATATTCATACCAACGCCAAAAGTCAGGTTGATATGGCTTGTATTCTGTCACTCCAAAGTATTCCAATAGAATTTTGTAATAATCAGCAAAAATTTTGTTTAGACCCCAATATAATATTGAATTATCTTTATTTGGAGCCATAGAAAACCTGGCAAATTGAAACAGGAAAGATATAGCAAAAATAAAACGAAGGGCATGCCAAATCCAAAATCCACCTGCGTCGTAGGTAGTAATCATGCAATTAAAATTAGTTTCATTCCATCGCCGAGGAACTTCCGGCAATGAATATTGAACCTTTGGAAGACCCCAGATTTGGTCAGCATCGTTACAATATTGTTCTACAGCGTAATTCGTTGAGTTATATGCATATTGCATTGCAAGTGCTGGATGATGTTGAAATTGTTTGTACTCTTCACCTGTGCAGGACCCAGAAGTAAAATCAATCTCTGTATATGTGCTGTTATATGGATAACATAAAACATGTTCTCCCCAAAGTTGCCATTTTTGACTGGTTTTACTTGCTGAGAAAGTTAAGAAGAAGGCAGCTAATGAAAAAAACGAGCAAATCGCATCTTGGGTGGGAAGCGATGATTTTGCTTCCAATGTTTGCTCAATAGTAGGATCTGAATACTTACCAGATATGTTGAATTCTCCAGTACCTGTAGGAAGTTTCACATGCCAAAACGGCACGACCTCTGGCGCCACCTCTGCCCTGGTGCGCGGGTCAATGACCTTTTTGTAGTGACCAGAGGGCATTATAGGGCCGTGAGACTTTGTTTTATACGAAAGCGTGTCAAGACAATATGAAGAGGCTGTAAAGTTTGCACTCATGGTGTATTTAAGTCTTGGTTCTATGAGATCAAGTATGTCAAATACTCTTAACACAGGTGCTGATGTTTCTATGTCAACCCCCCAGAAGGAAATTGTTCAGGTAACTCGTCGTCTTCTTGTGCAGATCAAGGGCACGATGGATAACTTTAATCGCATGGGTCAAGAGGCTGCAACTTGGAAGCCCATCAACGGCAAGATCGGCGAGATCTTTGGAGTGCATGATGTGTTTGAGACCACTCCTGATATTGGCACCACGGCCGGTGTCCTGCAGAATGCGGTGATTCACAAGATTACCGTGTTGGAGCAGAAGAATGACTTCCCCGTGCATCTCGGGGTAAATATTTCGTGTATTTCACCCGAGGAGACCACGCGGAGTGGGCACAAGTATGCTCTGACTAGTCTTGCCAACTCGCATTCGCAATTCCCTCTGACTGTGTTTGAGGCAGGCGAGATGAACGAGGGCATCGAGTGGCGCAACAAGTATCCCGAGTACAACGCCATGAATCTTGACAAGGTGGGCGTGCTTGCAGTCACTGGTCAGCCCTACATCTTCTGCTCCAAGAACCATCCCGCTATCGATGTTCTCCGTCAGAACCAGGAGCTCATCAACGCCAGTATTGATAGCCAACCTCTCATCGATGGAGAATGGTACAAGGTAATGAAGCCTGTATTTGCCACCTGCTGCGAGGCCCTTCGCAAGCGCGTTCTCACCAAGGTTTCAACCCGCGATCTTAATGATTTCAACGTGCAGATCTCACGCATCGGCCGCGACGATTGGACTACCAACCTCAACGCCCACGACGAAATCATGTGCGCCCTCCCCGCCAACATCTTGAGCACAGGAGACGAGGAACTTATCGGACAGCAGGTCAAGGGAATCATTGACCAGCCGTATACGTACAGTGCCAGAATGGAGGTTACTTATGAGATTGCTGTTTAGATTGCAATTAAAAATATTTAAGAGTATTGAATCTAGTATTGTACCCGACAAGATGATGGGGTTGGCTTTTTGGGCTCAAGCCAAGGCTGCTGAGGAAGATGCCAAAGCCAGGGAGCTTGAGAGGTTAAGACAAATGGAAATTGAACAATATGTCAAGAGTTGGAGAGATGAATTGGAAGCCTACGTCAAGTTAGGACCAAATTCCAAGACTGAGGTAAAAGCTCAAGCCAAGGCTGCTAAGGAAGCTGAAGCCAAGGCTGCTAAGGAAG
>CERI01024423.1_pt1 | contig 66558 bp, 55 predicted proteins | sample 350261 | NCBI WGS metagenome assembly CERI01 (sample SAMEA2620979, study PRJEB7988) | marine metagenome | isolation source: saline water (ENVO:00002010), including
ATGAACTCTGCGGCACCGGCTGTACAAGCGGCGGCATATCAATTAATCCTTAACCGTAAGGTTGGTACTTATGTACTACCAGACAATGTTCTTATTGTAGCGGCAGGTAACAGAGATGCTGACAAAGGTGTTACATATAGAATGCCAGCACCGTTGGCAAATAGATTTGTTCACTTAGAACTTAAAGTTGATTTCGACGATTGGTTCCAGTGGGCTACTGAAAACAAGATCCACACAGACGTTGTGGGTTACTTAACATTTAGCAAGAAAGACTTGTATGACTTTGATCCAAAAAGCCCAAGTCGTTCATTTGCTACACCTCGTTCTTGGTCATTTGTATCTGAGTTACTTGAAGATGATGATGACGAGAATACCACTACTGATTTAGTTAGTGGTTCTGTAGGCGAAGGCCTTGCAGTGAAGTTCATGGCCCATCGTAAGATGGCATCAAAACTTCCGAATCCATCGGAGATTTTGAAAGGTAAAGTAACAGAGTTAGAAACAAAAGAAATCAGTGCCATGTATTCCTTAACTGTTTCGCTCTGCTATGAACTTAAAGAAGCCAGCGACAAAAACGATAAGACGTTTGACAATCAAGTCAATAACTTCTTAAAGTTTGCTATGGCGAATTTTGATACTGAATTAGTTGTAATGGGTATCAAGTTGGCACTTACACAATACCAACTACCAATCGATCCAGATGAAGTAGAGTGTTTTGATGAGTTCCACGAAAAGTTCGGCAAGTATGTAACGGCCGCTCAGGCTTCTTAAACTATTTTGGGGTAGTATATTTTGGTATGCTACCCCAATCTTTTGGTTGACAAATCATATTAAATACTGTATACTGTAAGTATAAACAATAAGGAATAGGCACTATGACAACAGACGTATTAGAACAACAAGAACAAATTGAAATTACAGACGAACTTCGTGCAGAAGTATTAGATCGTATTGTGGTTGCTCGTGTTGGTTTGTTGTTACGCCACCCATTCTTTGGTAACATGGCTACAAGACTTATTATTAAAGAAGCAAGTGATTGGTGTCCTACTGCCGCAACAGATGGCAGACACTTGTTTTATAGTGTTCCGTTCTTTGCTAAGATGACTAACAAAGAAGTTGAATTTGTTATTGCACATGAAATACTTCATTGTGTATATGATCATATGACACGTAGAGAAGATAGAGATCCGCAGATACATAATATCGCGGCAGACTACATTGTAAACAATACACTTGTTAGAGATAGCATTGGTACAAAGCCTAAAGACATTCCAATTTTCCAAGACTTTAAATATGACAACTGGACATCAGAGGCTGTATATGATGACATCTTTCAAAAGTATGATGAAGAAGAATTAAAACAATTAGGTCAATTACTTGACGAACATATTGACTGGGATAAAGAAAATCAAAAGCAAGGTAAAGCACCGTCATCTAAAGGTAGCAAAGGTGGTACTGAAAAACCTTCATACAGTAAAGAAGAACTTAAAAAGATACGTGACGAAATTAAAGACAGTATGTTACAATCAGCACAGGCGGCTGGTGCAGGTAATATGCCTAAAGAAATTGAACGTATGATTAAGGAACTTACTGAACCTAAGATGAACTGGAGAGAGTTACTTCAGCAACAGATTCAAAGTACAATTAGAAATGATTATACATTTACTCGTCCTTCACGTAAGGCTTGGCATACAAGTGCTATCCTTCCAGGACTAAACTTTGATGAAACTATCGACTTGTGTATTGCAATTGACATGTCAGGGTCTATTAGTAATAAACAAGCACAAATATTCCTTTCAGAGATCAAAGGTATTATGGATCAGTATCAAGACTATAAAATTAAACTATGGTGCTTTGATACAGAGATCTATAATGAACAAGATTTCGATGCTGGCAATGATGACTTGCTATCATACAAAGTCGATGGTGGCGGTGGTACAGACTTTATGGCTAACTGGAATTATATGAAAGACAATGATATCCAACCTAAGAAGTTTATTATGTTTACAGATGGATATACTTGGGACACATGGGGTGATGAAGATTACTGTGATACAGTATTTGTTATTCACAGTCATCATGATAAAAACTTAGAAGCACCATTTGGAGTAACCACACATTATGAAGATGAAACCAAATCCGCTTAACTTTTTTGATATTAGAAAATTGGATTACCCAGGCTCGCATTTAGAGTACATGGAAATAAGTCCAAATTATAATATAGAAAAGGCAATTAGTAATTGGATAATGGCGAACTTAAAAAGTCGCTTTTATGTAGGCAAAAACCTTACCGTAAATGAAGGCAATGAAATGACAAGTAAACTCAAAATTGGATTTGAAGATCCAAAAGAGTTATCGTATTTCGCTTTGGCATGCCCCCATTTGAAATACAAATAAGTAATTAAGTATATACATTATTAAAAGTTAACAAAGGAGAAGACAATGTCTGATACAAATAAAGCAACGGCATCACCTGAAGCACCGGCAACGGCACCAGCGACAGGCGGTCCAGTAGATCTAACAGTTCAAGATCTCAATACAATTAGAACTGTAATTGATATCGCTACACAACGTGGCGCCTTCAAAGCAAATGAATTACAAGCAGTTGGAACAACTTACAATAAGTTAGATATGTTCCTTCAGCAAGTACAAAAAGCTCAACAAGATCAAAACGCACCAGCAACACCAGAGGGAGTTCCAGCAACGGCACAACCTATTAGTGGAGCAGACGCGGCGGCGGCAATGAGCGGAGAAGTTCCTGCTACTGCAACAATGGAGAAAAAATAATGGCTATTAAGCATATTGGTAAATTAAAATCAAATAAAAGAAAGGTGGCTGTAGCATACAGAACCCTTCCTAATGATCCAGAACATGCATTAATTGTGTCAACTGAAAACTTAACTGATTCAGATCACGATGTATTAATGCAGTTGGTAGAATCACCGTCTGGACAAGACGCAGGTGAACTTGCAGAAGCAATGGCACGTACACGTTTAAGTGACGGTAGTGTTATGTTAGCACGTTTCCACTCAACAGGTAAACTAATGAGAGTACCGACAGCAGACGTAGACATGATGCCTACTAACACTGACACAATTAATCTTGCTGAATTAAACAAGGTTATTGCAGAACAAAAAGGTGTTAGCATTGCTGACTTGGCTCTTAAAGACGATACACAGCCACTTGCAACTGCTACGGCAACTACTGCACCAGCAAGTACACCGTCTAATGAAGCAACGGCGGCACCAGCAAGTGCTGACGGTGTAATGAGTGACGAAGACCTTGCAAAATCTTACAGATCACAAGCAGACCGTTTAAGTAAAGAAGCGGCTCAGTTAAGGCGTGATGCTGAAGACTTGGTTCCGACCAAAAAGAAAAAAGCATAGACTAACTATGCCGAGGAAGAAACTGCTTAAACTTCCTGCAGACGTTATCAAACATTGGCCTGAAGTATTCGAGGGCATAGAAGTAAAAACTATACCACTCGAATACCTTCAGCACATTGAAGTAACGTTCAGCAATAGGAAAAAATGGTTCATTGAATGTACACCTCAACTTAGCCAAAAGCGGTTTGAGAAGGATATTCGCGAACTATTCGACGAATACGGAGATAAAATCCGTAATGTAGACTTTGCTGTAGATAGTGCAAAAATCAAACAAGATGTGCAAAAAGGTACTAAAAGCCTGTTCAAAAAAGCACGGTTCAAGAAATAAATACATTATAGCAAAACAAATGGTATTGGATAAATACTAATAGCAAAACAAATTTGGAGTAGGTAAGTATGGCACTTAAGATTAGACGAGGTACAACAGCAGAAAGAGGCGCGATGACTGGCGCTAATCCTGCCCTTGCAGAACCTATTTGGGTAACTGATAAAGTAAACATTAACGGCGAAAACGGTACATTATACGTTGGAGACGGAGCGACAAGCGGTGGTATTGCAGTTAACCCACAAATATCATTAAACAAATTAACAGATGTTGATAGTTCTTTAGCACCTGCAACAGGACAAGTACTTGCTTGGAATACGTCTAATGCACGTTTTGAAGCGTCTACACTTAACCTTACAACTACTATTGGTGCATTAACAGATGTTGATACAACAGGTGTTGTTAATAACAAAATTTTAAAATACAATGCATCTACAACTAACTGGGAAGTAGCAGACGAAGACTTTGCAAGTTTCAACTTTGCTACACAATTATCAGGTAGTAGCATCGACGGTTTAGGTGATGTAAGTACATCAGGTTCAGATACACCTACAACAGGTCAATACTTACTATGGGACAATGCTAATTCACAATGGAAGCCAGGAGATTTAGATCTTTCAGGTGCGGCTATTACAAACTTAACTGCTGATCTACAAGGTTCAGTATTTGGTGATGATTCAGCAGTACTTGTTGACGGAGTTAATAGTACTGTAAGACTTTACAATGGTACATTAGACTTTACAAGTGATTCAGTTGTTTCTTCAACAGGTAACTTTAGTGTTAGTAGTAAAACAGAAGTAAACTCTACAGTATTTGAAGCATATAACAAAGATGAAGCGACAGCCGTTAGAGTTAACGGACTAAACGGTGCAACATCACAAAACATATCAGGTTTTTCAATTAACGGTTACTACGGTGGCTTTGAAGACAGTGGTAGCGAAGTTAAAATTACAGCAGGTAATTACATTGGTGAATTAAGTGCATTGGCATATGACCCAGACTTTGATGGCGCTGGTAACGGAAAGAAAGTTCTTTCTTCATTGATTTTATTTAGATCTGACCCAACTGAGGCTATTGCAAACGATACTGCAAAAGGTCAAATTGAATTTCTAACTAATGCAGGCACAGGTACAACACCTGTTGCTAAAACAATGTTATTTGACGCTAAAGGTCAACTTGCAGTTAATAGAACAAGTGCAAGATCAACACTTGACGTTGAAGGTGTAATGACATTGGAACCACAAGCGGCGGCTCCGGCTACTCCAGTTATTGGAATGATTGCAGTTGCTAACAAGACTAATTGGGATCCAGCAAGTTTTAGTGGATCAACACCTTACCCAGTGTTTTATACAGGCGCGGCGTGGGTGGCAATGATTGCTTAATTCCATTTAGGAAATAAGTTATACAATTCCCAAAAGCGATAAAAGTTAAATTTCCAAACTGACTGTTTGGTATATCTGTAATCCATATCCTTAACCTTTTCAACTACACCCATCTTTTCTAATAAAGGAAAATACACTTGGTGTGATTGATTTTGTTTGGCTTCTGGATTCATATTTGTAGTTGAATACAAATCTCCGTTACGTTCAGTAACAAATTTTATAACAGCAGGATGTAAAAATTGATCAGTGTGATTCTGAAACTTTGTGATAATACTTTTGCCTTTTCCTAATGGTGGTACAAGTAAACTTGTTCTTCCTGCTCTCCAAGCATTAGGTCCTAATTCATCAAACGTGTGTAATACCTGCGTTCCTACAATTACATCATCTTCATATAATAAGAACAAATGCATTTCACGTTCGTTGTTAAAGCAATCAATAAGCATTTCTTGGCTTGCATTATTAACAAAGCCTTTTGCTTCTGCTCTTGCATAATAATCTGTTAAGTCGATACCTTTGTGCCAACGTTCTACTTTAAAACTTGACATGTGTATAATTTCCTTTGACACTATCGTTTAGATCAATACCACAGTAGTCATGTCCATAAACTACAAGGTTGTTTATTCTATGTTTAAACTTTGTATAATTCTTTTCAAGTTCTTCTGGTTCTATATTCCATTGAAGCATTTCACTTGACCATATGTTTGTAGTCCACAACACCTTAGTACCATGTAGACTATCAATTACATCGAACAGTTTATCACTGTCTTGTACAATATCAATTATATGAAACTCATGTTTTAATTCTCTATACCTTGCCCATAGTCTTTGAAAAGCAAGGCTTCCGCCGAAGTCTTTTAGTTCTTGTTCCCAGAATTCTTTATAGTTAGCACGGTAAGTACTGCTGAAGTTATAAGTTAAATCATGTTCTAAGAGCCATTTATCCAAGTCATACCCGTCCCAAGTTTCTAATAAATGCTTCTTATAGTTTAAACTTGCTTCGCACCAATCAAAGTAATGTACTGTAGTACCTCTATGAAATCCGTTTGCATTTAGTATTGCAAGTGGTTTAAATCCTGCGGCCGCACTAAACAAATGATCTATAAGTGTACTTGTACGTACACCTTCTCCACTTAATCTTTCTGTATTAAAAGCATACACTCTGTTCTTTTCTATTTCTTCTTGGTATCCTAATTTACGTATCCATGCTCGTTGACTGTAATTTAATTGATCAACAAGTTTGTCATTAGTTTTATCTAACCATACCTTTTCAAGTATTTCAGGTTTGTTGTAAGGATATAAAAATACTTTACATTCTCGCATATCATTATCAAGATTCTCAATAGTAATATTATTTTCTGCGGCAAGATGTATCCAGTTACTTCCATCAGCAGTAATAGTGCTATGTGTATAACCTTCTGCACCTTTTACCCACTTAGGTGTGTATTCGCTATGAATCTTTTCTTTACTATATTCTACATTACGATATTCTCTGGGTCTATCAGTAAACACACCAAGTTCATCAAACTCTGGTTTACCTAATTCAACCCATTTACTTAAATTTACAAACAAGTATTGTCTATGCAATCCAGGATAAGCGTCTTTAGTTAGATAATGATGTTGTCCTTGCTTGTCCATAATATGTCCAACTACAAAAAACTGCGGATTGTTTTGTGCATATGCAACACTTTTCTGCACTAAACTTGGACCTCTATACAATAATAATCCTTGGCAAGCAACCATGCAATACTTTTTATCTTGTGCGATTGCGTTTTCTAATATTTGACTTACAGTTGTATAACGCCCTACGTATGAACACAAGTTCATTTTAATCATTCTATTAATATAGAAGTAAGTCATATCGAATGTGCGTTTAGCAACAAAGTTGTTATCAATATCTCTGGAGATATCTAATATACCTATACCAACTTCGTTATTAGAATTTAGATCTTCGTAATAGCGATCAACTGAAAGACTATTCCAATCCATCGAGTGTTCTCCTATTAGTATAGAAACTTTTTCTTAACGTATAAAACATATCTCTTGTACGTCTACCAAGTTCATAATGTATTATCATATGTATTCTTGGTTTGTCGCTACGATTCCAAACACTATGTACGTTGCTAATGTCCATTAAAAATGCACTACCGCTGTCTTTAAAAGGAACAATACCTTTGTCTTTAAAAATAAAAGTACAATCTTCTGGATTGTTTAAACTAATGTTACAAACACTTAAACGTTTTTCTTCGTCTTTACGATCTTGATGTGGAAGTATATACCCGCCCGGTTCAAGTAACATAAATCTTACACGGTTTAAAAACTCTGCAGGCCATACATCTGTTAAAAACTTTTTAGTGACAGGACATTCGTCTGCTACCCAAGTCCAATCTAATTCTTTAAGTACTTTATCACGTTCACCATATTGACTTAAACTTTGTGTATCTTCATTAAGTCCATGTAGTGTTAGACTCTTCCAACCCTTGCCGTATGAATCTTCTCTATGACTATGAAACTTATCAGCAAGTGCCTCTGCTTCTTTGTGCATTTCTTTCCAAGGCTGATTATCTAAAGCACTAAGATGAAAGTATCCCCAACCACTTTCTGTAACTAACCACTTAGGATCAAATGTGTCTGGGTATAATTCTTGCTTCAGGATGCCATGCTCGTTATGGTATTTTTCTAATTCCTGCATACTCATATTTACCTGCCAGACACCGTTATGTGCTCTTATAATGGCGGTAAATACTATGATGCCATTCTTACGAAAACAGGACCTTAAGACGTTAGTTGTAGACTTCACAAGCCATTGTAATGCTATGTGTGGTAATTGCTCACGGAACATTGACGGCATAACTGTCAATCCAAATATGCCCTTAGGACACATGACTATGGACACTTGGAGAAATATTGTTGACAATGCTAAAGGTGTAGAAGAAATAATTTTTAATGGTGCATATGGTGATCCTATTATGAATCCTAATTTACCTTTTGCATTAGAGTATGCAAGAAAATTAAAATGTAAAATTATGATTCACACTAATGGTGGTATAGGTAAACCTAATTTGTATAGAATGTTAGCACAGAACTTACGCAGATTCCCTCAAGCAGTTATTACATTTAGTATAGACGGCTTAGAAGATACTAATCATTTATATAGACGACATGTTATATGGAAAAATATTATGGCTAATGCAAGTGCGTTTATAGATGCAGGTGGTATTGCACGTTGGCGTATGCTTGTGTTTGAACATAACAAACACCAAATAGAAGAGTGTGAACAACTATCTAAGGACATGGGTTTTAAAGTTTTTGATATTAACGGCGGTTATACTTTTACTGCTATTGATAGTGTTGTCAATGAAGCAGTAGAAAACTTTAAAGCAACTAAGAAAGAACAAGCACGTACTATTGCATACGATACAAGTAAATTAGATAATGTAAATCGTGTAAAAGGTTTAATTGAAAAAGGGTTTGACAAAGGCTGTATTACTTGCAAATGGAAGAAAAAACAAAAGGTACAAATAAGTCATACTGGAGAAGTATTTCCTTGTTGTTATTTGTTAAGTGATCGTTATGCTAAAAATCCTGACAGTCCGTATGCACAAGAATGTAATAGTGTAGAATGGCCTAATGTTAATAAGATTCCGTTAGAAGAAATTATTGAAAGTGATACATTAAATTATCCCAGTGATAATAGATTTAAAATATGTGAGGTAACCTGCGGTGAAGTGTAAGTATTTAGATCACCAAGTATGTGTTAAAACATCAGGCGAATATCGTTTGTGTTGTATTAGTAATGAACCTACTAATAGAGAAAATGTAACAACACACACTGTAGACGACTGGCGTAATAGTGCAACATATCAAAATGCTATTGCAACATTTGAAAACGGATTGTTTCCCAAGGCTTGTGAAAAATGTAAAATACAAGAAGAAGCCGGAGAAACAAGTCAACGTACAAGACCACGACAGTATGGTCCAGGTGTTAGTCATTTAGACTTACGTTTCGGTAGTAACTGTAACCTACAATGTACTATGTGTTATCCAGGTGTGTCAAGTAGTCTTGCTAAAGAACATCAAGAGATGCTTAAACAAGGTATTGAATCGCCTTGGGGTAATGAACCTTTTCCAAACTTTGATTGGTACACAGATGAGCGTGGAGAATACTTAGCCACATTACCTGAACTACGAGAAGTATACTTAACAGGTGGCGAACCTATGATGGTTAAAGGACTTCATAAATTTTTACAAAAGTTAGACAGTTCAGTTGAAGTACGTTTTAATACTAATGCTACAATTATGAATCCTAACATATATGAAGAACTAAAACGTTTCGAAACTGTTAATATGTGTTTTAGTATAGACGGTATTGGTAAAGTAAACGATTACATACGTTGGGGTAGTAACTGGGAACAAGTAGAAACTAATATGCTTAAATGGGCTGAGATAGTAAAATACAAAAGCCTCGGGCCTACTATACAAGTTTTAAATTTACATCACTACGAAACAATTATTGATTGGTGTAAAAAACATGACTTTCAATTCTTTGATAACTTATTAATGAATCCTGAATATCTTAACACAAAAAATGCACCAGATGAAATTAAACAATACTGTCCAGAAAAATTTAAGTACTGGGTAGATCAACCTGCAGATATTATTCAACAAGAAGCATTTAAAAAATGGATATCTATCTTTGATAAACAAAGAGGCTGTAGTCTAAAAGAATATATCCCAGAGGTAGCAAAGGCTTATGGAATTAATTAAAGAGAATAAAGAAAAATTAAGACGTGTTTATAAAGGTGCAAACTTTTATCGTAAACAATGGGACTTTGCAAATCAAGAATGGCTTGACGACCATATTGATATAATGGAAGAAGTACGTCCTGGTTACATTATTAATCACGGTATTGACGCTGGCAGAATGTTTATTGATACTAAAATTATTGAAGGCACTGTAGCAAACACACTACCGCATACACCAGAATTTGTAAAAAGTATATACAATTTTTGTTTAGAAAACATTAACACCACACAACCATTTGCACACGGAGATTGGGTACTCAGTAACATTATTGTTCAAGGTAATTCATATGAATTAATTGATTGGGACAATGTAGGAGTGTATCAACCCAGTGTAGTATTTGATAAATTGGAAAGCGATTTAAGGTCTGCTTTTGGAGAGAAATTCGATGAAATGTTACGCACCCTGGCATAGTATTTTGGTACGTTTTAACGGCGATATTGTACCTGATGGTGTGTACACTAAACGCTACGGAAACGTGCTACAAGAGCCCTTAAACACCGTCTTAGACAGCATTACAGCGTCATACACAAAGGATAGTATCCGTAATGGAGTGTTGCCGCCCGAGTGTCAACAATGTGCTTTAAAAGAGGCTACAGTAGGTCATAGTAGGAGATTATTCTTCCGTGATATATTGAATCCAATGCTTGAAGGATCCAATAATGATTACTCAAAAAACTTCCATGATATTAAGTTTTTGGAATTTAATATGAGTAATATTTGTAATTTAAAATGTAGAATGTGTGATGGAATCAATTCAAGTGCTTGGGTCAAAGACGAATTGAAACTTGCACAAAATGGTAATCCATATCATAGAAGAATTGACAATCCAGAGTTTGGATATGTTAATAAAAGCGAACAGATTATAGAACGCTTATTTGAAGATCCTACTCCGTTTATGGGGTTACGTTATCTTAGTATTAAAGGCGGAGAGCCTTACATGGAACCTGCAAATAAAAAAATATTGCAGAAATTTATAGACTTAGGAGTTGCAAAAAATGTTATACTTGACTGGACAACGAATGGTACGATTGTTGATGAAGAAGTACAGGAACTTGCTGGACACTTTGGCGAAACTAAATGGACAGTAAGTGTTGAAGGCACTGGCGGACTTTATGAATACATTAGAGGTGGAAAGAACTTTACGTTTGACCAACTTAATAACAATCTAAAACAATACAACTTTGATAGAATTATTATTGCTGTAACTGTGATGGCATATAATATTGCACACTTAGATAAAATACAAACTTGGTTTGATGCTAACAAAAAAGATAATTGGAGTATATACTTTAATAATGTAGTAGCACAACCTGCCTACTTAAATCCTCGTGTACTGCCTAATAAAGTATTACAAAGTATTGAACACAAGTTACCTAACATAACGTACGAACAAAACAATAGCAAACTATTAGATATGTTTGTAAACTATACTAAGGACTTAGATAAGATTAGAGATACAAGTGTTTTAGATTATTGTCCAGAACTTAAAGATCTGTTTGTATAGGATCAAGTGCCATATAGTGTAAGTTGTAACTACGTGGACTATCAATTACCCATTTAACAAGTTTACCTGCTTCAAGCAAACTAATTTTGTTATTAGTGCTTTTATCTAATTGTGTTTGTGATGCAAGTTGACCAAACGCAATATTGCTTACACGAATTTTGCTACTACCAAACGTTCCGTACTGTGAATACTTTTTACTTAATTCATCAAGTTCGGTTTTGTTTTTGAGATAGTTGCCTGGATTATATCCGTCACCCCAATAACTTGTTGTGCTTGAAATATTAATAATGTGTTCACCATTAAACTTTTCATATACCTTACGTAACAATTCTACTTGTTCGCCATTAGGACCGTATTGACTGTTTACAAATACATTATGATCTTTTACGTGTTCTGCTACTGCGTCAGCATCTGTAAGATCCCAGTCATTCCATCTACCAATAAATTCTACTTGATTACGACTGTAGGCTTCCCATATACCCGAGCATAAGCCTTCATAATTAGGATTACCTGTTACAACTATTCGCATCTATATTCCTTTGGTACTGTTCCCCAACCTACTGTTCTATCCCAGTCACGTTGTGTATATGTATTTGTTACCTTTTTGTAGGCTTCTTCAAACCCTTCTTCTCTGTGCATTGCTTCGTTATTGTTCCATAACCTTTTAAAGTAACTATCGTAACAATCAAAGATGCAATCTTCTGTTGCGTTTAAGTGGCCCTTTACCATATAAAAAATTCTATATGCTTCTCTGCGTGTTACTTGAGTCATTATGTTCCTTCCTTATAAAAATATCGCTTAAACAACTGCACACACTTTTACCACATATAATAGGCTCATTGGGCAATTTATATCTTTCAAGGTTACCTAACGCACCGCCAAATTGACAATCTGCTCTGTATAGGTTCCCCCACATATCTACGTTTACTCCATCAATACCTGCCCAACATTTCCAACCACTAAATTGATTCTTTTCTTGTAGTAGGATTTCATTAGCAGTAACTACTGAATTATTTAGTAGTAACTCTCCGCGGTGTAAATTACTAAAGTTAAACTCTCGTTTGTACTTCCAGTTATTGATTAAATCTTTTTGCTCTGGTGTGTAAACTGTAACTTCATTTGTTACATGTTCTTGACTTGTTTTGTCTACAATTACCTTAGGCTCAACTGTAAGATTATCACTACCTTCATATAACTGTTTAGCAATGCTTTCTAATTCATTAAATTTTTCTGGTACCATCATTAGATGTACAGCAACAGGACAGTCAACAGTGTTTGCTATTTCAATAAAATGCTCTACGTCTGCGTACTGTGGGTGATACGAAATAATAAATCCGTCTGTGTAATTACTAATTTCTTTGTAGTACTTTACACGTTGACTTCCGTTTGTAACAAAACTAAAATAGTGTCCTTGCTTTTTTACAAGTTTTGCAAGATCAATAAAGTGTTTCCAGTATGTAGGTTCACCACCACTTATTCTGTAACACATTGTCTTCGGTACTTTTAATTTTTCAACAAAGTTTTTTACAGTTTCCCATTTGGGTTGACCTGTACTTCCGTTATGTAAAATATCTGGACAGTATTCACAACGATAGTTACACTTGTTGCTGAGTGTCCAACTAACAAGGAACCAATCTTTTTTCGTTATGTCTACATATTCTAATTTCAATTTCTCATCTCTAATGTATTGATATGGTTTCCACTTTCCCATTCATCAATTATAAACTTAATAACCTTTGCAACTGATTCTGGTTTTAGTAATTTGTGTTGTTTTTTAAAGTAATGAAACTTTGTTCTTAATTCTTCTAATACTTCTTTGCTTTTATAAACATCTTTACCTGCAAAGTCTGTATCACAAAATGCAGGAACAACAAGACTTGCTTTACACTCAGGTCTTAAATTATTCCAGTTATGTGTTTTTGTGTGTAGTTCTAATTTGTTTTTGTAGTAATCTTCTTCAAAGAAAATATCATTTGTAGTATTTGCAACAACTGATCCTATGTTTACACACAACTTATCTTTGTCTTGATTAAACACACTCCACGTATCAAACAGTGTGCTTTGTGTATTTTCACAGTAAACATTGTTAATAAAGATATCAACATCACGTAAATGATCAAATGCTTTTGCAGTATCTCTTACATCACATGACCATTCTTCATTTCTATCAAGCAGTACCCAAACATAATCATTTTTGTATAATTCGTAAAATGCTTTTCCAATGCCTGCTTTGTGTCCTGTTAATCCTACTTGCATAAAGCATCTCCAAGTTCAGGAAATATTTTAGTGTAGTCTAATCCACGTTGTTCATCAAGCACTCTTATGTAATCAAGTGTTTGAGGTAACTTTGCTGACCAGTCTTCTTCCATCATATATTTTATTAAACCTTCCCAACGTACTCGGCCCATTGGGTGTTGAATCCATTGTGTGTTAAATTTTTGTCTTTCTATAAATGCTTCAATGCGTTTTTTAGCAAACTGTTTGTACTCTTCTGGTAACACTCGTACATTTAGATAAGACGGAAAGTATACAAGGTGTGTACTAATCATGCCGCCTTGTGTTTGTGCATTTACTTTACTAAACCTTTGATCAAGTTTCCATTCAGCAAGTTCATCAAGATGTGCTACATTAAACATCTGTACTGCTGATGCTATGTTAATATTAATATTTGCATTACTTGAATCAAGTATTTTTATATTCTTTTCAATGTCTGCCCATTTGCTCGGATAACGTATGTAATCATTCTTTTCGCCATACGCATCAATACTAAAATTAAATGTTACTTCCTTAAAGTGTTGCCATAATACAAATAGTTCAGGTTTTAATACAAGTCCGTTACTGTTATATCTAATGCAACAATTTTCAGCATGGCCTTCATCAACCATAAATTGTAATATGTTATAGTGTTCAGGAATCATTAGAGGCTCGCCGCCTGCAAAATATAATTCTTTAATATGCTGTGCTTGGTCTTTCATAGAATCTAAAAACGATCCTTTCTTATACCAAGTGTAATCAAAGTCCTCATTCCAACTTTGATCATTAATTAACTCTTTGTTTGTGTATTTAGGATGATTTAGTTTCCATTCTTTAATCCAACTGCTTGAATCGTGTGGACTACACATAACACATTTAAGTTGACATACATTACCTAAACGTAAATCAAAGTAAGGAACATTAACAGGCAAGTTACCTTGTTCATCTGTTTTTGCTACAATGCTATCTATGTCTAAACGTTGTTTCCATACTTCTGTTTCCCATTGACGTTTACTAACAATACCTTTGCTTTCTTCTGCAAAACATTTACGACAACTTTCTGGGATTTCATCATTTAACATTTGCAATCTTGTTCGACGCATGTGTTCACTATTCCATACTTCTTCAATAGTGTGTTCACGCAAGTTCATACTTACTCCGTCTTTCTTAACAAGTCCTGCTGTCTTATCATCTTCTATACCTGCACCTGATGCATTAGCAGTACAACAAACTCTAACATCACCGTTAGGTCGTGTTGCTAAATGTATCCAAGGTAAAGGACAAAATGTTTTAGACATGTTCTTTCCTTTCAAACTGTGCATTTAGTTTATCAAAATTCCCACATTGCTTTGAACATTCTTTTATACCAGTTGAAGTCCAACAACTACTAATTTTGTTAAAGAAGTTACTGTCAAATATCTCTTTCAAGGACTGCTTGTGTAAGTTAGGAAACTTGCCTATCTTTACCATATAATCTATACGTTGTGCTGAGTGCTGTGGTATCCATTCTAAGTCTAACCAACAGCAAGGACTAACATTACCGTTTGCACTAATATACATTTGATTATCTTGTTTTGCTTTACAAGTAATTGTAGGTAGTATTTCTTGCATTGCTTGTTTTGCAGGCTCGATCATTTCAAGACTCTTACTTGACGGCAATAAGGTATGTGTGATGTTGTAGTTGTCATCAAGTACGTCAAACTTACCATCTTTAAATCTTGTAGTGTGCTTAATACTAAATCCTTTGAATCCTAATTGTTTACTCATTTTTTCACAATCATCAACTTGATGTTCGTTGTGTGCAAACACTAACATATCCCAACGTGCATCGCCGCCGACATGTATAAATGCACTTGCATTATTAATAATCTTTTCCCAATTAGTATTAATTCTATATAATGAATGTGTGTCAGGCAACCCATCAATACCAAATACAACTTTTACTTTTAGTTCTGCAAGTTGTTGCCACCACTCTTTATTTCTACCACTTCCGTTAGTGTGCATTTGCAAAGTCATTTCAGGATTTGTTTCACGCAAGTATCTAAAAATTTCTAATGTATCTTTAGCAACAATAGGATCTCCTAAGTTACCACACATATTAAGAAACTTTAACTGACGTACAAAATCTCTTGGAAACCAAATAACAAATGTTCCTAAATCTATTTCTTCTAAGTCTAAACCTTGAAGTAATGGACCGCCATGTAATCTACGTGGACACATTGGACAACGTGCTTGGCACTTAGAAGTAACTTCTAAATGTATTGACGTTATGTCCTGATAATTATACATTACTTCTGATTCATCCTTTCAAGTGTGCTTTGAATAGTATCTGGATTTAAATCAACATTTACAATTAACCAATAACTATCATTAAAACTACTGTTGAATAGATAGTGCATTTTTAATGTATCTACAAAGTAGAGTCTACCTGGTTCCCAATGTAGTGTTTTATCTTCTAATACAAAATTAAAGTACGGTGGATTAACATTACGCAAAGGCATAATCAATCTAAAACTGTCTGCTTTACCCGAATGGTAATTCCAATCTCTATGTGGAGGAAAGAATCCACCTGGACCAAACTTTAAAAAGTGTGTTCTATAATAATCTTTGTCCCAAGGTAAAAGTATATCATGTATTTGTTTGTTTAGTACAGGAGTTGCTACATTAAAATCTTTTTCATTATATGATGTCTTGTTTTCTTTATTGTACTCGTACAAACTATCTAAATCAATACCGTTGAATGTACCATCTGAACTTGTAACACTTAATCCCCAACGATTAACATCTTTACGTGGATTATATTTTTGCCATTCAAAGTCATTAGCCCAAGCAATTAACATTTCTGGATCAGTTGTTACGTCTAATTCGATATGTTGACCGTATTGTGTAAGTCTATGTATCATTTCTTTTTCCCTATAACCATAAATCGTTTGTACTTAGGTAATTGAATCTCATCTTTTACTTCTATTTCCAACATACTTTTCCTTGCAAATTGATCTAAACTGTCATAGCAATTAACATGCTCTTCTAATTCGTAGTAATCATTACTTTGCACAATAACCTGTGCGGAATCTGGTACATTGTTTAACCATTGTTTGTATTTTTTATGAGTAATGTGTTCGCAACTTGTGTTGATAACAATATAAGGCTCTGTTTCATATTTGTAATCTACCATATCACAAGTCACTGCTTCAAACTTACCTTCCATTTCGTATCTCTTGTTTACTGTAGTTGCAATTTCCTTGCATACAGGATCAACATCAACACTTATAATTTTTTTAACACCTACTTCGCTGTTGAATAGCATACTTGCCAGTAATCCGTTCCAGCCTCCGTGTATAACTATTTCAGCATTACGTATTAATTTGTTCTTTTCTGAGATAGTATTAATCAACCATAACTTAGATTGTATTTGACCACCCCAAAAAGTTTCTAATGTACGATCTTTATCTTCGCTATTGCGAATTGCGTCCATCCAGAACTTAATATCTTGAATATCAATTTTCATTTCTAATCTTCTTATTATATTTAACTGCTTCTTGAAGCAATGTAAATTCAGCATTGTACCCTTGTGCTTGATGTATTAGTGCATCTACGTCCTTAGGAAAGCAATGGCCGCCGAAACCACGCTTTTCTGTTACATTTGAATGGCTATGTCCTATGCGTTCGTCCTCTGCAACAAATTTTCGTACTTGTTCGGAACTAACTCCTGCACTATTACAAAGATCTTCTAATTGATTAAAGAACGATACTTTTAATGCAAGGAAACTGTTACGTGCATACTTGGCTAATATTAATTCTTCCGGATCTGCTGGCTTTACTGTTATAGTTCCAAGTAGTTCTACAAAAAAGCCTGCCCAGAAGTGTGTACTATCACCACCTAACAACACAGTCTTTGTATTTGCAAAGTCTATTACTGCTGTTTCGGCACGTAAGAACTCTGGACTGAATGTTAACTGCTTTTCAGGAAATGTATCTCGTAGCATACGCCAACCTTCAAGACTTATTGTACTCTTAATTAAAATAGGGACATCTGGTGCTTCCTGAATAACTTCAAATACGTTATTCATGTTACAACTTCCATCAGATCGTCGTGGCGTACTTACACAAACAATAATTGCTTGTGCATTTCGTAAATCATCGTAATGGCCAAACTTATGATCGCTGATTAAAACTGTATTTTTGTTTTTCATACACTCAGCAATGGCTTTGCCTACGTAACCGTATCCTGCTATTCCTACGTTCATAATTTCCTCTTTGGTATTTTGCTATCTGCACTGCTTACACATGTTGGTGTAATACAAAGCATTGGTTTATCAAACAATCTAAATCCATCTTGTAACGTGCCTAAAGGTTGATCATGGCAACTGTAACTACGTTTAACTTCGTTGTTTCTAATTATGCAACTTTGATATCCGCTGTTACATTCCCAACCTTTAAATTTATTAAATCCGTAAGCATTTAGGCGTTCTGCTTGGTCAATACTATATTCTATTCCATTAACATCCGTAAGCGAGACTTGATGGACTGATTGTTCGCTTTCGGTACGCAATATTTCTTTTTGTTCCTCTGTGTAACCACTGACCACAAACGATGCAGTTGGATCACTTTGCGGTTTAAGAGTGACGTGTAAGCCTCTATCAATAAATCTTTTACTTCTGGCATAATATTCCTCCCATAGTTCGGGTACCATAACTTGATTAATAGTTACAAGTACACCTTCATCTTGGAGATACAAAAGTTTATCTCCGAATTCTTTTTCATCTGCAAATTCTGCATGAAAACTTGCTGTAATACTTCTTCTGTCCATAACATCTGTAACATCTAAAAACTTTTTCCACCATTTCTTTGCTGGACTACAATTACTTGTCATGTGTATGCTTAGGTATTCGCTTTCATAATCCTCATAGTGATTAACTAAATCTAAAAAGCCTTTGTATGCTGTAGGCTCGCCACCACTAAAACTAAAATGAAATTTATCGAAGCCATTTGCTTTTGCTTGTTTCTTGATTTCATCAATAGATGTTTTATAAACTTCTAATTCCTGATAGTCTGGCTTGTCGGTGTTAGCGTAAGGCCAACAGTAACTACACTTATAATTACAGAACCTGCCAAGGATCCAACTAACGCTGAATAGATTAGTATCTAACATTGTTTTCTGTCCGAGACTTACTATGTCTTTAAATGGAATCTTTGTATTCGTCATACTGCTCCTTTAACCATTCAAAGTCATTTATTTTATATAAAATTTCTTTATCATCTTTGTGTGCTGTACCAAAGTGTTTTCCTACTTGGGCACCGTGAATAGCATACTTGCCAAACTCGGTGTCAGCACCTACTGTACACCATGTTGTTAATCGTTGTTCTGTTTCTTCGTCTACTTGACCTGGTATAGTTTTACTTGCTAATTTTACGCATTCTCTAAATGCACCTCTCCATGTACTAAGAGCATCTGTGTTAAATGCAGTCATACAACTGACCTCTGGCATTGCTTTAAATTTATTACTAATGCTTGTAGTCATGTCGGGTATAGAGATGTCCATGTTCAGTGTGAGTGATCGTGGTAGTAACTTTACACCTCCATACCCGTATTCCAAGTCATTAATTGGATTTATACTTCGCCATACATGTACTGTTTCTAAATCCCACTCGGAAACCTCGTAATCAAATTGAAAGCCTCTTGATAATTCTGCATCACCATCTACAACCCAGAACATTTTAGTAAAACATTTTTTAGCCGCGGCAATGTGTGCTTGATGTATTCCGTCAACGTCTTTTACACGTTTAGCCATAGGAAATTGGCTTCTCAAAATTTCCCAATTATTTTCTGCATTGGCTTCGCCATGACTTATAAAGACTATATCATACATCTTACTTTATCCTTTATTTGTTCAACAACTTGATCGTGTATGTCATACCCATCATGTGCCATATCTCTTGCACGACCAGTCATCTTTGTTTTTACTGTTTGTACCATATCCTTGTCATACTTTGTTTTAAAGTCTGCTTGGAACGTCCAATTATGTACAGGCACCCCAAGTGCGTTCCATATATTGTTTACACTATTTAAATGATACAAATTTTCATAATTCATTTGTCCTTGTTCGTGAGCCCAACGTTTATGATACCAATTTGAATCCATCATTTCATATTCTTCTTCAGTTCCGTCTGGAGTAAAATTAATGTTTCTATCTTCTAATCGTATCTGCGAGCCATGAAAAAGTGTTTTCTCTATGTATGCAAAACTCTTTCTTGACGAGTGTGGCCATTGAATTAAGACGCATTTAGGAAGTACTATTTTGTTCTTCACGAATAAATGTGTGTTTAACGCAATAATATCAGGTCCTGTGCCTGCTTTGGCTAAGTTTATTACGTCTAAACCATACATTTGTGCAATTTTATTACACCATATTTCTTCTTCGTATAAACCTACTCCTTCAGTATAACTGCACCCGAACACTAAAATATAATCGTGATTAAGACCCGTTAATTCTTTTGTGCGATATCCAAGGCTATTAAAGTTATATTCTAACTTGTCAGCAGTATTATGATAGTGCCAACCTTCTTTGTTATGTTCTTTATAATTTTCTTTATCATCTCCACAATACCAATGCAGACTCTTACCAGCCTTACCGGGAAAATATAATAATGGATGATCTTTACTGTAATACATTATCTTGTGTTTCCGTATTGTAGTACAAGATACTTAGAATTCTTTTTCATTTTCCTCCAAGGATCAATAAACACAGTATCCTCAGCATAATCTAAGTATGGGGTTGGGTGAGCAAGTAAAACTATACCGCCAAGGTTTGCTTCATGGCTTGGCATTTCACTTGCAAGTGGATCAATAGCAATAGTTGTTTTTCCTGCTTCTCTTATATAATGATCTACAAGTAACGCATAACTACCATCAACATATGGTACTCCTGGTTTATATGAAATACCATTTAGAAAAATACCTCCGCCATATTTCTTTTGCGTTTCAATAACAAACATTGCAAGATTTTTTGCTTGTACTTCTCTTGCTGTCATAATACTGTCAAAGATATCATATTCTAAATTTAATTCTTTTGCCATGTAACGTAATGCAATATTATCTCTTGGGTGGCAACTACCGCCATCGCCCATACCTGCTGTCATGTACATTGGACTCATAATACGTTGCGTTGAATGTGCAAGTGCATCTGTTACTACGTCAACATTAATATTACCTTGACGTTGTGCAACATCTTGAATCATATTAACAAGACTTAATTTAGTTGAAATAAATGTATTGTAAAATACTTTAATACATTCGCACTCGTCATATGTTCCTATAACATAACGTGGATCATTTTCCATAATGCTTTGATAAAATTCTTTTAGTTGTTTTGCATCACCTGTTTCGCTACCATCGTCTGTGCCTATCATTACCATCTCTGGATTAATCATATCCCAACCTACAGTACCCATTGCAATTAAATAAGGATTATATACAAAACGTGTGTGCGTAACACGTGGTACAAATTCTCTACGTGTTGTACCTGGTAATACTGTACTAATAAGAACAAGCAGTTGATCTTTTGTCATAAACATATCTGCTTCTTCAAGAACCTCATTTACAATACTATAATCAAAGTCTTTAGGTTCAAGATGACTTGTTGGACGTCTGCCGTCATAGTCAGGGTGGTGTGGTGTTGGCACTGCAACAAATACGATATCTGCACCAGTTACTGCTTCACAGACTGATTCTTTTTGATCAATCAATTCACTATAAACATTTGTAATGTCATAGCCTTGAACTGTATGCCCTTTCTTAACTATTTCCTCTGCACAAGGTATGCCTAATTTACCTACCCCAATAAATCCAATTTTCATGATATCTCCTTGTAACCAACTGGTATGGAAAACGAATCCATAGCAATGTCTTTAAGTATATTATAGTTTCTTTGTGCCTTTTTTGCAACCATATCATACATTTTTCGATGATTCGTTTTACTTAATAATTCAACTTGTTTTACTATTTGTTCTAATCTATCTGCGTCATTGTCAATACTGTCAAAACTATAATCAATAATTTCAGTATACAACTCAAACCCTAATGTAGTAAGTTGTTTATGAAAGTTAGGAATTGACCAAACTATAAAAGGTTTCTTAAAATAGATAGGTGTATATGTTTTTTCTGTTGGAAACATACACTCCATTGTTGACTCGGCAACAAGTGCTAAGAAACTTTTAAAATATGTTTTAGGAAACGAATTATATTGTGCTTTAGTGTTTGCATATTCTTCGTCAATGATTAAACGCTGTTGTTTCCAATATTTAAAATTATGATTAGGATCGTCTGTTGGTTCGTTCCAACTAATTGCCCCTTGTTTGATTAAATCAAATCTTGCTAATTGATCCATCATTTGACATCTATGATCCCACGGTTTATTATTCAAACTTACAAATGTTTTTGTAAATGATGTATTATCTGCTTTATGTTGTACTGCTTCTAAATGTTTAAAAGTGTATGCAGGCCAAAATTTAGTACAGTATCTAACATTGTCGCTTGGAAACTCTATATCATTATTTGGAAAACTTCCAGTAAGAAACTCTACTTTATTAGTTCCTTGTTCAATAATGCGTTTAATATTGTACATTGTTGTTTTATCTTCGTTGCCTAATAGGTTATATTCTTCGCAACCCAAAACACGAATATGTTTGTTTGAATTTGATTCGAGAAGATTTTGGAACCGGCTAAGGCTCCAATCGTCAGACCAAATGGATAAATCAATAATTTCACTCACACTATTACTTATTAACTACGCACATAAATATGTGTATGTTTGAAACCGTCAAAGAGTTTGAAAGAAGCATTGCAGACTATTACAATGCACCATTTGCTGTAGCAACGGATAGTTGTACTCATTCTATCGAACTTTGCCTACGTTACTTGCAACCCGACCAAGTAAAGATACCTGCAAGAACATATATCAGTATTCCTTTTACACTAATGAAGTTAAACATCAAGTGGGAATTCCTTGATGCTTCTTGGAAAGAAGAATATGTATTAGGTGGCACAAGAATTATTGATGGTGCTGTTAGTTTCAAACGTGGTAGTTATTTGCCAGATACTTTTAAGTGTTTAAGTTTTCAATATAAAAAAATGTTAGGACTTGGACGAGGTGGTGCAATACTTTGTAGCACACAGAATGATTATGATATTTTAAAAGCAATGGCACATGATGGTAGGACTGACGACAAGCCATGGGGCGAACAAGACATTCAATACATAGGTTATCATTATTACATGACTCCTGAAACTGCGGCACAAGGTATTGACTTGTTAAAAACAGTAAAAGAAGAAGAACAAAAAATTTGGAGTAGCGATGACTATCCATACTTGCCTGATATGAAAGTTTTTAAATGAATACAAACGAATGGGGTCAACTTAGAAAAGTAATAGTTGGAGTTGCAGATCATGCAAAGATACCTGATGATATTGATATTAGTTTACGCTGTGTAAACTTTGCTGATAAGTTAGACGAAACAGAAATTATCAAAGGACCTTATCCAAGTAAGGTTATTGAAGAAGCAAATGAAGACTTAGAAACATTTGTAGAATTTTTACAAGCAGAAAATGTAGAAGTTGTACGTCCTGAGAAAACAAATTGTAATTACTATAACTACTGTCCAAGAGATAGTGTACTTGTACACGGTAATCTAACACTTGCTACACCGATGCCTATACGAGCAAGAAAGGGTGAGTGGAGAGCATTTCAAGATCATTTAGATAATCCTAAAGAAATACGTTGCTTCAATGAAAGTCAATTATACAACAAAGACTGTATTGGCAATAAAGATATTTTAGCACTCAATGAATACAGTCCTGCATTTGATGCCGCTAATATTATTCGTGCAAACGATCAACTGCTATACTTGGTTAGTAATAGTGCAAACAAGTTAGGTGCAAACTTATTACAAGGGGCTTTAGGCGCTACTGCTAAAGTAAATCTACTGCAAGATGTTTATAGTTATATGCACATTGACAGTACTGTTGCATTTTTGCGTGAAGGGTTATTACTTGTTAATCCAAGTAGAATAAAAGTAAGAGAAGATTTGCCTGAGCCATTTAGAAATTGGGATATTATATGGTGTCCTGAACCTGTAGACATTGGTCACTTTCCTAAATGGTGTAATGCAAGTACATGGATTAACATGAATTTGTTTAGTGTAAATACAAAGTTAGTTGCATTAGAAGAACACCAAGAGGATCTAAGACATCTTCTTGAGCACCAAGGAATAGAGTGTGCTATGTTACCAATGCGACATCAACGTACACTTGGCGGTGGCTTTCACTGCGTAACATTGGATGTAAAAAGAGATGTGGACTAAAGGTAAATGCCCTGTACTATGGGACGAAGGATACAAATATTTTAATTACGTTAGACAACCTATTACAGGTGCTGAGTCTGATACGTGGCGTGAGCAAGGTTATACGCATGAAACTACAACAGGTAAAATGTATGACAGTCGTAATCCTATGCCTGACTATGCTGAACAAGTTGCACAATTATTAAACTTAAAAAACTGTGGATTTGTATTTTATAAAATGGATACATTAGATATTATGCCTACCCATGTTGATCATTATAATACATATTGTAAAGTTTTTAATCAGAAGCATGAAGATGTAAGACGTGCTATTGTATTCTTAGAAGATTGGAAACCAGGACACTACTTTGAAGTAGATAGTACTGCACTTGTAAATTGGAAAGCAGGTGAGTTTGTTTTATGGCATCCTGAAGTACCACATGCGGCCAGCAACATTGGTGTTGATCCAAGATACACTTTACAGATTACTGGCACCTACTGGTAATGTTTTCACAAGATATTTTCTGGGGTAACTTACCTGTTAAGTCTACCAAGTTAGGCTCAATGTTTAATGAACTGTTTGAACATTGGTTTCCTAAAGAGCCTTTCATTATTTTTACTGGTACAAACAAAATAAACTTTGATAAGTTTCCTCTTACTCCTAAGATAGCAAAGAAACTTAAAACACTCAGCATATATTTGTACGAGCCGTTAAGTTTATACGAAGTTGGCAAAAAGCATAACAGAGATTTCTTTAGTGAATTCAAAGGTGGTGAAAATCTTTATGCTGATGAGTTAGACAGTATATTAGCATTTAGTGAAACACTAAAAGATGTAGAGATTACTGTATACACCTGTGATTATAATGTAGAGAAACATATAAAAAATTATCCGTTTAAACTAAAATGCTTTGATATATTTTTACGCAATCAGTTTAATGGCGGTGTGCTTACAGTTAATAATGATATTGACAAACACTTTATCTGTCCTAATTGGCGTTACAGTTTACACAGACGCTTAATAATAGAACACCTACAAGACACTCCAGGGTATTATAGTTGGGCGTTTAGTAATCCTCCATTAAGTATTGATACAGAATTACAAAGTGTAGATCCTGCACATAAAAAATGGCCGGAAGGAAACTTAAATGGTCCAGCAGGACTATCTAAGTATTACGAAAAGAGTTTTTGTGTAGTTGCAAACGAAACACGCTTCTATCAACCAACAGGAAATTTTAGTGAAAAAACTGTTAATGCAATGATACACAAACGCCCATTTGTTTGCGTTGCTCCGCCTTACACATTAGAATATATCCGCAAGTTAGGATTTAAAACATTTAGTTGGGACGAAAGTTATGATACTGAAGAAGACCATATCAAACGTATGAATAAAATACGTCACTTGTTAGATAGTATAAAATTAATGAGTATCGAGCAGTGTAAAGATATGCTTATTGAAATGGACGATGTGCTTACACACAATCAAACACTTGCGGCTAAGGTTTACAAGAATCATAAAATTCTTTAAGTTCAGGAAACGTTTTAACAAGGTTGCTATTGCTACGTTTGTCATATTGCGTAAACCAATTGTAAAAAGTTTTACGTCCTATTGCTAACTTCTTATCATCATAGGTAGTTGTACGCATATAGTCTACAACACGTCTAAAACGCTCATACTCCAACAAACTAAACTTATGGCGGTCACTGTCATCAACGTTGTCTCCGATGTACTGTAGGTGCCTTGTCATGTACGGAATGAACTGTTCTTTAGGCAATATGTTCATGTCAAACTGTATTGGCTCTTTTAAGTACGGAGTATCAAATCTAATATTTTGCCATTGTATACCTGCATTTGCTCTTGTGTATTTTTTACGCCATTCAAGTATTTTCTTAAGAAGCAAATCAAAACTTGTTACAGCAAACAAATTGAATGTAATCATAAACGTTACAGGATAACCAAGTTCAGTTAGATAGTAATCTAAATTCTTTTCCCATAGTTCAATATCTAATCCACGTCTTGTATATTCTGCTTTAGGTCCCCAAGTGTCTATGCTTGTGTATAGTTTGAAACTTCTTATACAGTTCTTTGCTTTAAGTTCTTTCACACGTTCTACAAGTTTGTGTACAAGAGATTCTTTAACACCCATGTTACTGTTTACTTCAATTTGTATATGAGGTTTAGGATTTGCTTCAAGTTCATCAAACAAACGCCAAGTACTTTTGTGCATTAAAGGTTCGCCACCAGTAATACGTAAGATGTTTAGTGTCTTACTAACTTCAGGCCACCACTTCCACCATGCTTCTACATATGGATTAGTTTCTTCTTCATAAAGTTCAAACCAATCAATGTCATTACGGTGTGCTGATACATCTGTGTACGGACCTTCTTTTTTAATTTCATTAAAGTATCTACTACTAAATTTAGGGTGACAGTATCCGCATTTAAAATTACATTCATTACTAAAGTTTACTTCAATGTATTCAGGATTAATATTATAATCCCACGGATTGTTTTTTATCTCTTCGATACGTTTAGGTGTGTATATACTTGTTGTTTTAATATGCCTATCACTGATGTAGTCTTTACCCATACATTCAATGTTCCAACAATATTGACAACCGCTTGGCTTCTCTCCGGCAAGCATTTGTTTACGTTCTTGTTTCTTTTGCGGAGTATTATGTAATTGACTTGGATTATCAATTAAACCTTCGAGTGGTATTTTATGCGGAGCAGGGTGATAACAACTGTGTGTTTCTCCTGTTTGCAAATATATTGTTACATGGTGCCATTTAGCCAAGCAGAATGTAGGCGAGATTTTATCTGCCTCTGGCATTATTTTTTTAATTTGTTCTACTTCGCTCATTGAATCCAGTTATAAATTCCACGCATGGCAAGTACCAAATAAAATAATTCCATTAATGCTCTTGGTGTGTCACCATCTTTCCAACCCATATAAATCCAAATGATGCAACTAAAACATGCAACACCCCAACCTATGGCTTGCCAAGAAGGATCACCTCCACTTAAAATAAATGCAGACGCCATAGCAAGAAAAAATCCTAACCATCGCCATCCGTTAATATTATGATAGTATCTAATTTTCATTTTCGTCTAATTACCCTATCTCCGTTTACATAAACATGTTTAAAAAACTTGCTTTGCTCTTTGTCTAATGCTCGTGTACTTATCGGTAAGTCAAATGCGTTTTGTAAATGTTCGCCAAGATTAAATATCTCTTCTTCACATTGTCCTTTGTCAAACGAATCGTACAAGTCATTCCAGTATTTGTTTAAGTATTCAAAATCTCTTGTCTGTGTATGGTCCCAATCAGTAAGCATTGTTTTATAACAACCCTCTCTTGCACCCATAATACTCCATAATCCATTTGTAACATCTGCACCCACTTGCATCCACACCAGTAATCTATGATAATTCTGCCACCATAGTTCACTAAAGTCTTTAATAACTTTACCTTGATCTAAACTCATCTTAACACCCTCACGGAAACCTGCTCTCCATGCTTGTTGTGGTGTTGAACTTATAATGCTTGTTGAGTAGTTTTGATTAAGTTGATAGTAGTTGTCAAAGTAACAAAACTCAATACTTGTTTGATCAGTTCCGTCTGTGTTTTCATGTGTTTGCATATTCTTAACAAACTCTTTAGTCCACATTTTTAAACTGCCGTTACCATACATTAGTCCGTTGACATCAATTTTACCACACCAACTAAACTGGTAATCATCATCTACACCTAATTTGTCTAAGTCTAACACTACTTCTATAAATTTAGGATCAATAATAGTGTCACCGTCTACAGTAACAAAGTGTTTTGTATCGGATAAGTCTGCACAGGCTTTGTGTGCGGCGTCTGAACCTTCTACACCATGTACACGTTTTGCCCACGGCACTTTGCGTTTTAGGTCTGCCCAGTTTTCTTCAGCATTAGGCTCGTCATAACTTAAAAAGATAATATCCTGTTCAGCGATTTTAATCATTTATGACTCCTGTGCTATAACTATTGAACAACTTATTAGTATATAAGTCGTATTGTTTTATTATAACATCATCTTGGTCAAATTGCAAGTCTAAATTTGCATCTGACAAGTTAAATTTTAATGTTCTATGCAGTTTATATGGATCGTTTTTATCTACAACACTAAAATTCTTAATCGTTTGTAGTGTTACAGTATTCTTTTCTAATGTTTTAGCAAATAGTGTACCAAACTGTAGTTGCCATGTTTTAGTTTTGTAATTTTTAATAACATTAATGTCTGCTTCTATATTATTAGGTATCTTGTATATACTATTGTTAACATTGTATTCAAAACGTTCTTCTTCATGTATATTAACAAGTTCATACATGGTTGATGTTGGATTAAATTGAACTTTATAGTGTAAGAAGTTTTCCGAGCCGTCTAATAGTCCTGCTACTGCTTTTGGATCTACTTCAATATGCTGTTTTGTTGGGTATGAAGTAATCGTTAGGATACTTCCTGTCTTAGAATCAAACTCTATATATGTTTGTACTTCATCTTTATGCATATCTGTCATAAAACTTATCCGTAAAATCTTTTTCAGTGTAATGAAACACTGTATCTTGTAAATGACCACCAACTCTTAACTGTGCTTCATTGTTAACAAAACAACTTACACGATCTTGCCATTTCTTTGTTTGTGTTTTCCATGTTTGTACATAAGGTTTCATATGTACAAAAGTTGGAAACGCTAAAGTCTTGTTTGTAACTTTGTTTTCTACACCTAACATCTTAATTGCAATACTTGTACATACATCTACACTGGCAATCTTTTGCATACGCTTGGGTGCATACTTTTCATAACACTCTTCCCAGTGTTTCATTGTGTATTCTAATGCATGATAAAACTCTTTTGCAAAGTCAGACTTTTTAAAGTAGTGCAATGCAACATAAATGTTGGGTAAGTTGTTTGCTTCAAACATTTTCCTATAATATGTTGCATTAAGTTTACATTGTTTATAATCTGTAACGTTTGTTGTATAGAAAACTTCATAATTTTGCATTAAGTTCCACCAATTAGATAGGTTATGACACACTAACATGTCTGTGTCTAATACAAATGTACTGTCATATGGACATGCATGGTATATCTTCCAACGGTTTTGAACTTTCCACTTATGTTCTTCTGCTTTATCTTCCCACGGTATAGGTACAATATCATCGAATAGTTCTGTACGTTCTACATTGTCATTAGTAATTAAACAAATCTTACTATCTGGATTAGTTTTCCTAATACTCAATGCTAATAATTCTGCTTGACGTATATAATTGTATTCACTATTTTGTGCAAGGAAAGTAAAATTAGGCATTAGCAATTTCCCTTCCTAAACTAAACTTGTTCATTATATGTAAATTTATACCTTGTGTGCGAATTAACGTATATTCTCCTATACGATCTTGTTTTTCTACAAGTAGTGTAAATGAATCGTCTTTAATTTTTTGTAATATATCTTTGCCTGTACTATAAACCATTTTACCAGGTAATTCTTTTGTATACCCCATAATATGATTTGCAATACTAAATGCAATATCATTTCTAAATACTGTTGTTGTAACTTGATACAAGTTACGATAATGTTCGTAATGTTCTTTTATATGTTTTACAAGATTAAAAAATGCTTCATTGCGATCTGACTTATCAAATATAATACATGTCGCCCACCAAAAGTCTATTGATGTTTCACTAATTAATTCAAACTCACTTGTATCTCTCCAACCACTAATATCCATTGACTTTTTATACATCATAAGTTCGTGCGGTAACGTCATTGCATGTGCAAGTAAATCATTGCTTACAATGTAGTCAGTGTCTAACACTAAAGTTCTGTCATAAGGAGTTAAGTCGTAACTATCACTTCTATTAAAGTTTTTAAACTCTAATACTTTTTTAGATAAACTTCCGTCTTGATATGTTTTACGATTTTTATATTCTATAGATGATGAAACAATTTTATCAAATACTTCTTTTCCGTTGTAAAATTTTACAACACGTTCTACATCATCTGTTACAAGTGTGGTAGGTAAGTTTAAGTACTTTTTAATTCTCTTTGCAAGGAACCGAGCCTGCGATACGTAATCAACTTGCTCATTATTGAATGCAAATAAAAGTACTCCACTATTCATTAACCAATCCATCTACAGATCTACTTGTTTCAAGTTTGCTGTAGTCTTTATGATAGTTGTTTAGTGCAACATAATATTTGTCTGTAATATTATCGTAAAAATCTGATATGTCATCAATAAAGATAGGAGTGTCAGTGTCATCAATTAACACAGATGAATCTTGATCAGTTGACTGTAATGTGTAAACATAGTTAATCAACTCTTTGTTAATTGTAAATTGTCCGCCTTGAAAGAAGTATATAGACTCTGTAACAAACTTTTCCTTCAAAACTCTCCTTTGGTTATTAAGAGTTGCGGAATAGTTTCCAAATTCTAAGGCTTTTGATAGTTTCTCGTCCATAGTAATATTTACTATGTAATTAGAGATTAAAGATTATTTGTGGTATTAAATGTAGGAGAAGTTAAAGAAACTCTTGATCCTGTAGGCAGTCTTTCGCCAACTACACTTTGTAGTGTACCTGTAACTGATTCATCTTGCGGATTAAATGCACCATCGTTGTTTGTGTCATCACCTACGTCATCATCTCTGAATTGAATAGTAAATTGGATTGTAGTTGAATTAAGTTCTTTTGCTTTGATATTATAATCGTTTTCAGTATAAACACCTGTACCATCTTTTTGGAATATAAGTTGGTCTGTAGCAGTCATATCAAAGTTACCAATGTTAAATGACGTTCCTGGTGAACTTCCAACTGATGTACAGTTTTCTGATTTAAATAATACTGTTCCCATGTTTGCTAACAATGAATTCCAATCGTTGTTCTTACCATTTGAAGACGCTGGATCTAAATCAGCAGTAAATCTAATTTCACCGCCTGCATTAAAAAAGTGTCTACGTACATCTGCTGAAGCAAAAGTTACTGTTGCAATATGATCAACTATTCCTGACCATGAATTTGTTCTTGATGTATTTGTTTTGTTTGCTGTAATTGTGCTTTGTGAAGTATCAGCAGTATAAATTACGTCTTTGTTTGTTTCAATTAGTGTTGCTAAATCTTCGTATTGTAAGATACCTTTTGCAGTACCTGTGTCAGTAGCATCTTCTTCAATAACATCGCCTGCCGCAATTGACGCTAATGAATTAGGAACACTACCTACTTGGTGTACTCTTGCATTAATCAAGTCAGTATAAAGCGTGGACATGTGTCCTGAATCAATAGTAGTGTCTGCCGCAACTTGCGAACTTGCTAAAACTTGTCCGTATCCGAACTGTCCAGCACCATTGCCCATTACGTTTGCTACTGTTGACTGTAATGTATTATATCTTGCCGCTGTGATTATAGCCATTTCTTACTTCCTCTATTCTATACTTTCAAGAATGTTTCTACTAATTTTTCTTCGTGTCTATCGTTTGACTCTAAAGCAATACCAATTAAGTCACCTTCGTCTGCTTTTTGTGCAGTACCGTTAGCGCCTACGTATAGTTTGTCGCCTTTGTTAACAGGTCCCATAACTCTTACTGGAACTCTACCTTTAAGTGCAACTGCTTGTCCGTCTGCTTCTGCATTCATTAAGTATGCAGGCTTAGAACTAATAACACCAATTGGCATGTCTGTCATTGGGCACCAAGTTGCTTCACTACCTTCGTCAGCGCCTATTGTCATAATAGTTCCTACTGGATACTGATCGTCTGTTGTGTATTTCTCTGCCAAGTCAGCATATTTTGCTGAACTTGCAATACCTTGGAAGTTGTTAGCAAATAAGTCACCGTTTGAATCTCTAACTGCAACTGTATCGTTAGTTGCTGATGTACTTGCTGTTCTATTATTAGATCCAACAACCATTGCGTTTGCACTTGTTGCTGTACCGTTAAATGTTGTTGCCCATACATCACTAAATTTTAGTGAACTACTACCAATGTTAAATGTAGTATTAGCACCTGGGAAAATACCCTCTGCTTTAAACTGTACTGGCTCTGTTGATTGTGCTGACGAATTATCAACTTTAAATCTAATTACAGTACCAACATCGTTACTAATAACTGCTTGGTTTCCGTTTTCAATTTTAACTGATAAGTCATTTGAGTCACCAACTGTATAACCTGCGTCTGCAAATCTTACAACTTCAGAAAATGAAGTTACTGCTCCTGGAACTGATACAACGTATTCGCTTGCCGCTCTACCGCCTAATTTCTCTGCGTTAGTTGCTGTACCCCAGAATCTATGTGCTGTTGATGTAACACCTTGCTGTGCATTAGTAGTATTCTTTAAAGTCATACCTTGATGAATTACATCGAAACCTGTTATGGCGTTGTTCGGGACAGTTGAGTCGATTGTAAAGTCAGCGGCACTTAATACCACTACTATTTCATCATTGATAGTACCTTTAATTACTGTTCTTTGTACGTTTGCAATGTCTGTTACTGAATCAGTAACAAATGATGTTGTTGTTGCACCTTGTGACTGTGGACCAATTAGTACAAATCCTGCACCAGTGTTCGCATACAACTGATTGTTTGCGTTATCCCACCAAAAGTCACCTTCTGTTAGTCCTGATGGTTGACTTGCACTTACTTCTGCTCCACCAGTTGTTCTAAATTTTGTTCCGTCATAGAACTTTAATTTGCTCGTTCCTGAGTCAAACCAAAGTTGACCGCTAATTGCTCTGGATGGTGCATTCGCACTTGAGAAGTTCTCAAGCAAATGAACGAAGTTTTCGTTCTGAATTTCGCCATATCCAGCGTAGTTTTTACCAACAAGTTTAAGATCAGTAGTTTGATTGACTGTGCCGTCTTCAACTACTGCAATCTGGCTACCGTCGGTTTTGTTAATAATGTATGCCATAGTATATTACCCCTTCATTGTTAGTATTTATCGTTATACCGCAGAACTTACTCCGCTGGTATAAACCCAGGCACCGCCAGTTACAGTACATGTTAGTACATATCTGTTAACTGTTAGTGAAACCGATCCTGTTACGTCACTAAACTGTACATCTTTTAGTACGGTCTCGTTTTCTTGCCCTGTTTCTGTTACCCTCGATACACTTGCACTATCCGCTGTATATGTACCAACTTCACTGCTTGTATCTAAGTTTATCTCTATTTCTGTTGAACTTACAATTCTATTAATAGCATATGTACCATTAATTGCTGTAACTCCTGTTGCATTTGTAATTGTTACATTACGGCCTGCATCATAGCCATGAACTGCATCTAATGTTAAGATAGTTAATGTACCTTTAGTAATAGACGCAACTGTTCTTGTTGCCACTGTAACCGTTTTATCAACTGCTACTGTAGTTTCATCTAATCCTGTATTCAATGCACTTGCTGTTAGTGTAGCACTTGCTGATGTTTGATCAGTTGCATGAATTTTTGCGGCTGTTCCGTTTACTTTTGTACTTGCTGGAACAATCTCTTCAAGTAGTGTAACAAGTTTAGTACCAAAGGCCGCTCCGCCTCCTGCACCTGCATTGTAACCTAAGCCTGTAATGTTAAGTGCCATTGCAACGCCTTCGCCGTCAATAGCAGTATCTACATAATTTTTAGTTGCCGCATCTGTGCCTGCAACTGGCTCACCTATTCCTGAAATCCTATTTGTGTTTAAGATTTCAATAACACCTGTTGCTCCTTCAAGTTGTAGGTTACCTACTCCTGTTGAAACTTTTTGTCCGTCAACACTAACGTTATCAACATCTAATGACGTAAGTGTTCCAAGTGTTTGCATTTGTGGAGCACTTGTAATTGTTCCTAATGTTGTACCTGATATAACAGTAGTGCCGTTAATCTTATAACCTGCTGTTGAATCAAAGAATACGTTTGATGTAAATGCGTTTGTTGCAAGTTTCCAAAGAAACTCTTTATCATCTGGATTTGCTTTAACAATGATACCTGCGTCATTAACATCTGCATCTGGTAATACTGTGCTATCACTTGTAATAGCAAGTTCAATATTTTTATCTTTAATTCTTAAGTTATCAACGTCTGTACTAAAAGTGTTACCACTTACAGTTAGGTTACCGTCAATTTTAACATCGCCGCCAACATCAAGTGTTGCTGTAGGTACTGCTTTGAAAATACCTGCGTAACTATTTGTAGTATCAATTTTAATTGCTGAAGTTGCACCACTTGCTTTTCTTACTTGGATATCTAAATTTCTATCTCTAACTTGGTTTGCAATAACTGTTTGGTTTGCAACAACACCAATGTTAATATTATCTTCTGGTCCTACTGTAATACCACCATTGTTAATTGTGCTAATAGTACCGTTTGAAGTTGCATTAGAATCCGTTGGCATAAACTGTGATGCGTTTTTCTTAACACCTTGTGCATTAATAATTGTATCTGCTGAAGTTGCTGTTCCGTGAAACTTAAAGTCTGCATCAATTACATTAATACCTTTTTCAACTGCGCCAACAATTCCTGTAACAGGATTTGCTGAGTTAGGTGTAAATCTAATGTTTGAAAGTATTGCTTCTTTTTGTCCGCCAACGTTTAAGTTAACAAGTGTTCTGTTTGACTGTGTTGTATCTAAAACTGTTTCAGTTGTAAACCCTGAAGTTCCTTCTGATGTTGCAAAGTCAGGACCAACAAGTACTAAGTCTGTTCCGTCAAAGAAATATAACTTATTGTTTTGATTGTCAATCCAAAGATCGCCTGTAACCATTTGTGGTTGTGTAGGACTTACAATTGGACCACCTGCACTTTTAAATTGTGCGCCATCATATAATTTTAATCTTGCTTCGCCACTGTCATACCATAATTGACCTGTAAGTGGATTCGCTGGTGCTTGTGTGTTAGTAAAGTTTTCAAGCATCTTAACAAAGTTTTCGTTAATGCTTTCGCCAAAGCCTGAATAGTTTCTACCAACTAATGAAATATCAGTTGTTTGTGTGTTTAATTGTCCGTCAACTAAATTTACAAGTAAGTCGCCGTTTGTTTTATTAATCTGATACGCCATTATTTCGCCCCCGCATAAATTAGATAGTTCATTGCCAAGTACGGATTCATTACATTAAAGTCTTGCCCGACTGCTGTATTGCTTACCACTCCTCCTGAGAATGGAAACTTTTGTCCTGCGTTTGAACCTTGCGGTGCATCGGCTACTGTAGCATCACCATCTACTGGTGTACCTTGTACATCTCTTGTTGCGTAATACTGTGTACCACTTGGTCCACGTAAATCATGTTCGTGTTCTGGTAGTTCATCAAGTGCAATTGGTTTCTTTTCAACACCTGCTGTACCACCTATTGTATCAGCGTTTTCATCTGTAACTCTGTTTGCTGGTCCTTGTGATGTTGCCATGTTATCCATACCAAGTGGAAATCTACCACGTAAGTCTGGTAAAGCAAATTTACCTAATGCAGGATTTGCTTTGAATGATGTACCAATAATTCCATGTAGTTCTGGCCAATCAACAATAAACACTTCACTACCATCACATAATAACCAACCGTTTAAGTCTAAGACTGATGTTGCGTTACCTGCATATGGTGTAATCATTCCAATTGGGTTAACAGGTAAGGCACTAAACAAGTTACTTCTTGATAGTTTTTTGATTCCTGTTCCGCTACCGTTTTCATCGTTAATTCTATTAACAAGGAATTCGTCATCAAATCTTGATGTTGGAACTGATGTTTTATTTGTAATGAAAGTACTATTAATACTAATATCAAAATTCTTAACAAGTGTAGTTTCGCCTGGCGCACTATATTGTCCATCAAAGATAACTGGCGGTGCTGTTACATCACCTGTAATTTGAAATGTTGTTCTTGAAGCAAGTTTATCTGAACTTCCTGAACGTCCTGTAACTGTACCAGTTACATTACCAACCAAGTTAGCCCTTACTGTGTTTGCATTAATCTCTGCAAACTTTAATGTTGTACTACCAATGTTAACTGAGTTTGTAGAATCTGGTAATACTGTACCACCTAATGTAGTTGTACCGCCTACTTCTAAACTGTTTCCGATTCTTGCACTCTTGGCAATACCAATACCACCTGTTGTAGTAATTGCTCCTGTTCCAGTGTTAACTGCTTCTGCAATTCCATTAATAACAAGGTTGTTACTAATAATAGCATTACCTGTTACGTCTAATGCTTCTGCTGGTGATAAGTTGTTAATACCAACTTTTTGTGTTGAATCAATTCTTAATACAGGTTGTAAGTTTCCTGCATTGTTAATACGTAAGTCAATGTTAGCACCTGATGTATTATTTGAGATAATAGCATTTTGTCCTTCAATACCTATTTGGACAACTGCATCACTACCAATGCTTACACCTGTGTTATTTTTAATTTGTAAACTTGCATTTGAAATACTTGCAATGTCGCCTCTTAAAAAGTTTGAAGCCGCTACAACTGTTGAACCTACAATTAAGTTTTCTGCTTTCTCTGATACACCATAGTATTTTCCTACGCCTGCACCTGTAATGTCTGCTGTACTTAAATTAAATCCTGGACTTACTGTTGTAAATCCTTGAATAGTTGCCTTAGGAGTAAATGCACTTGTCGCATAAATTGCAACAACCTTGCCGCCTATTTCAACTTGTAATGCTGTGTAATTAATATTGTCAGTACCGGTTAGTGTAGTAGGTCTAACACCTGCCGCTAATCCGTCACTAAACTCTGGTCCTACTAAGATCCAGCCTGAACCTGTAAACAAATATAACTGTTGATTGTCTGTGTCTGTCCACAAATCACCTGCTACTGAATTTGCTACGTCTGGTGCTGAGTCGCCACGTTTTAATCCGCCGGCCTCAATCCAGTTAGTTCCGTCATAAATTTTAAGAATGTTAACACCAACTGCTGTGTCATACCATAGTTGACCTTCAATTGGTCTTGCTGGTGCTGTACTATTACTAAAGTTTTCTAATAGTTGTAAAAAGTTTTGTCCAATTAACGCACCGTAGTCTGTTGTAAACCTACCTGGAATCTGTAATGTAGTAGAAGTATCGGTAGTGTTATCCTCGATAGCAATACTACCCTTATTCGTAATGTCGGTATAGTTAATAGTATATGCCATCTATTATCCCTCGTTGTAACCAGTTAAACTTTGTACTCTAACAGTATAGTCGATTTGAATTAATCTGTTTAATGATTTTTGTACAGGATGGAATACAACGTGTGTTAATAATCTACCTGTTCCTGTTGGACTATAACTTACTAATCCTAACTCATCAAACACATACTGGTTTTCAGTATCTGTTGCTGTATCGTTTGCTTCTTGACCATTTGGCTCACCGTAGTCTAACAAACACTGTACAATAATGTCTGTGTAGTTAGTTCCACTAACGTGCCTTGTTTCAATTTTGTTTCTGTTAGGATCAACGTTGTTTACACTTTGATCGTCAACAATTTTCTTATATGTTTGGTTGTATAAACTTGCGTTTGTACCTGTGCTATTTGGAGTTAGGTAAGTAATAATGCCTGTAGGATCAACACTTGTACCACCATTACCAAACGCCATTTCGTACACAAATCCCTGTCCTGCATTTGCAAGGGATTCTGCCAAAGCAATACTCATATTTTCATAGTGAATTGCATTGCGTTTATCAATGAAAACTTCTTTTGTTTCGGGGTTAAAGATCTTAATGTGACCTTGCACTAACACTCCGTTTTTGTCTAATATGTTATCTGTCATTTATGTTTCCTACATTGTATTTATTTAGGTAAGTCAACCTCTTCAGCTCTTAAGAACTGTGCTATTGCATTTTTTGTCTTTCCTAATGTTTTTCCTGAATCATTCCAAGTTTTTCCAACTTTTCTGACTACTGTTACCCTAACACCATCTGCTGGTGCTGTTATTAGTGTTAATATATTGCCAGAAACACTAAATTCTGCTTGTGCTGTAATATCGCCTTCTGGACTGTCTTGAGCAACTGTTGCATCAAACATTGCAATATCACGTTTTCGTAGACGTTTACCGCCTGCGAACACTTCAAATTCGTCAACACCTTTAGTAGGTGTCCAATCTAACAAGTATTCTGTTGAACTTCCATCACCAATATATGTGTTAATTAGTGTTTTGTCCTGGTAAGGAACAGTTTGTTGGAAGCCTTGATCAAAGATTTCATCACCTGTTTGGTGGATATCTTTAACTCCAGTACCAAATGTACCTCTACGTAACTGTGTTAAACTGTTACTATCCTTAACCATATACTCAATACGTTCACCATTAATGAAAATAACGCCTGGTGTATTTGTAGTTTTATCTGGAACAAACATACTATCTGGGTTATCTACTATAATTTCTTTATCAAACGGTTTAAGTTCTTGTACTAATCTATATTTATTATTATCTCCAAGTCGTTTGTATACTGTTCTGTTAAGCATGTCTTTAAACACTCTCCAACCAAACTTAGATACTGTTGGACCTGTTTCAGCAAACTGTATAATCTCAACAATATCATTTACTGTTAATGGGTGTGCCATTCTTACAAATAACTGATCGTCTGTAACTTTATAATCAACACTTGGTGTTTGTAACTTGCCGTTTATAACAATCCATACATATTCAGCATCAACTGTTTGTCTTTCAAGTTTAATCAAACCCGCAAGTAAGTGATTGTACTCAATGTCTGCTACGCTTTCAAAGTCAATAGTAGTTCTTGTAATAATATCAAAGTTCTTACGATTAATTTCTTGTATATCATGTTTACTAAAGTGTGTAACTTTGATTGTAGTATCTATCGTTGGTACAGTATCTAATGTTAGTACATTACCAGCAACTGTGTATTGGCCATCTGTTGTTACAAATATATCAAGTTTGTCACCTGCTTGTGCAACATTTTCAAAAATTTCAACACTTGAGTTAGCAGGACGGAAAATAAAGTCTGAAGTATATGTTAATGCATTACCGTTAAGCAATACAATAATATCATCAGCACCTAATGTACCTCCTGGTTGTTGCCAGTTACGTAATTGATATTCTACTCTGTTGTCAATAGTAAATGATTCGTTATAACCTGCATTAAGAATATTATCGCCAACTCTTACAATTATGTTATGACTTGCAGGCAAACTACTAAATGGTGTTGTGCTTAATTCATAACTTGCACTACTTCCATCAGCAATCAAGTTATCTGTTTTAATTTCACTAAACGTTTGAGCGTCACTTGCATATATTCCAAAGTTAATTACTGCTTCATCTGCCGGTGCCGCACCAAATGTAATTACTGCTTTGTTGGCAGTATCGTATGAACTGTCTGTAGTTTCTAATACGTAAGAAGGTTTTTCTCCGTTAACAGTTACAATACTATTAATATCTTCTCTCCAGTCAACATTCGTAACAAACTGTATAGTTGAACCGTCACCTGTAAATGTATCTAAGTCAAGAATCTTATCACCGTTGCCGCTCATTGAAATTATATTAACTCTTTCGTTAAGTGCTGGTACACTTGCCATTGTAACAGTTTTATTTTTATAATCAACTGTGTAAGTAGATTGTAATTTAATTATATTATTCACTTTTACTAACAATGCATCTTTAGATTGCGGTATGCCGTTATAACTAAACACTGTAGTCGAACCGTCACCAATATATGAAACACTTTCAATAACACTTGCACCACTTCCTACTCTATCGTAAATTCTCATATCAAGAGTATCTAATACTTGTCCTGGAATTTGTTCTTCAGGACCTTTGCTTGTTAACTGTGTTACAAACCCATCGCCGTCAATGTTAATTTCTTCTGGATTAATACCTGTTGCACTTGCATATGCTAAGTCGCCACCTTGTACTAATGTATCGTATGCTCTTGGATCAGGTACAAACGAACCGTCACTTGTATTTTTTCTAAATATTAATACATCATCAGCACCCGGACTGTTAATACCGTTGATATCTAATCCATCATTGTCAAGGAAGATAGTTTGTGTTGTACCATCACCTGTTAGCGTTGTAGTCCTTGCATTTGGATTAGTTGGACTGCTTGGATAATTTGGATCATCAATTCTTGTACCATTCAAGTAAACATTATATTCAACACCATTTTCTAATGGCTTAGAAAGTGTTACACTAATTGTACTTCCATCTAAACGTATTACTTCATCTTCGTATGTATTATCGTATGAATCATAAGCGCCAGTGAACCAACCTTCTGTTCCCCAACCAGAGCCGCCGCCAAAGGCAAAACTCTTAACTTGAACTCCACCGTAATCAATACCGTCCATTAACTGTCCAAGATCGTTTGCTAATTGTCCTGTAGTTGGATTGTAGAACAAGTTAATTCTATCTTGTGCAGTTAGTAATGAAATTTCTTTCTTATAACTAATTGATATATTACTGTTATTAGCCGGAGGTGTTGTAAATGTAACTTGTCCAATACTACGTTCATGTGTTCTACCTACGCTGTCAATAATATTTAAAACATTATATCCGCTCTGTAGTACTTCAATACCGTCTACAGTTACTGATACTTGGTCTGTTTTAACATCCATTGGCCATTTTAGTTTAAAGTTATACTTGCCGCCTGTACCTATAAACGTTTCTGTTTCTGCAAGTGTTGTAATAAAGAACGTTCCTGTTACTCTATCAAACTTAACAGTCATATGTGTAGTTCTTAGATTCGAGTTGCCTATAATTGCACTTGCTTTACCAACCTTACCACCGTCTGCTACTGCACCATTAAGTACTATTGTGGGTGCGGACACATACCCCTGGCCCGCATTGTCTATTTTAATTTCTGTAATTTTTCCGCCACCAACGTATGCTGTTGCTTTGGCTCCTGTTCCGCCACCGCCAACAAACTCTACACCTGGTGCATTTTCATAACCTGATCCTGCATCAAAAATGTCTACTGATTTAATTTTAAAACTTGCATTATCTTTCCAATGCTTACTTGGATAAGTGTTTAAAAGTGATGCTGATTGTAATTCATCATCAACTACTCTAACAGTTTGTGGAATAATTTTTCCTGCAATATCGCTGTATATTGGAGATAAATCAAAGTCAGTAACCATAGACGATGCTGTGTCTTTACCTTCGTATGTACTTAGGTATTCTCTAATTTTAGATTTATATGGTTTAACTTCTTTTACATATTCTTCATAACTTTCTAAGAAATCATTATTAAATGTAATGTCTTTTCTTAATGAACCAATATTATGTTTTGCTTTGATAAATGATGTTTTAAACATCCAATCAACAAATTTTTGTTCTGATAAAATGTAACGCATTTGTGCAAAGAACAACTTATTGTACTCAATAGCAAGTTCGTCAACAAATATTTTATCTCTTAATGCTTTTAAGATAATACGCATTTCATCAATTGGTTGTAAGTCAAATGCACTGTCATCATAACCGAATGAATCGTATCCGATTAGTTCTTCGCTGTAATCATATAGTGACTTACCTAATTCTATTGTTGCATTTTGCCTACCAATAGTTTTATAGTTAACTGTATAGTCTACATTTGCTTGTGAATCTACTTTTTCTAATAGTAACCAGCCGCCTGACCCAACATTATTAATCTTAATAATATTACCAAACGTATCTTGTAGTGATTCTAACTTATAAGTTTCGTCAATAACATAATCTGCTTTCGTTAAAGCATTATAACCTGTAGCATACCAGTCAATGTAACTCCAATAAGGTTTTACATCATATCGTTGACTTTTAATTCTGTTCCAAATTACTGTGCCACCAACATATTCATACAATGACCATTTGTTTTCGTATGTTGTATCAGTTGTTGTAAGCACTGTAAATGGTCTTATTCTAATAGTATCTGTTTGAGCATAGTTAGTACCACTTTTAATAACTGTTGCACCTGTAATCTGTCCTACATTGTTCATTGTAAGACTAACTTCAGCGCCTGTGCCTGATACTGTTGTAATTGCTACTGTTGGTACTGTTTTATAACCGTATCCTTGTTCAGTAACGTCTGCTCTTAACACTTTACCATCTTGGATCGTTAAACTAACTGTTGCTTGTTTAAGTCTACCTACTGGTACAAACTGTAATTCGCTGTCACTGTCAATTTGTCTGTCAAATTTTCTTGATGCTACTGTTGGAATAGGATCATTAGTTTCTAAATCACTTAAATCAAAGTCATCAATTAAGATTTTTTGTTTTAATGATGTATTAACTCTTTCAACAAGTTGTTTTAATGCTTCAATCCTGTTAACAAACATTGTTTGTCTTGGCTCGTTAAGAATACCGTATCTATCTTTGGTTGTTAACTCTCTGTCTGGTACTGGTCTTCCTTGCTCGTCAAATCCGATTAAACTATCAAACCATTTACGTTCTAAATCTGTTTTAGGAACACTTGTTTCTAACCCGTCTGTAATAATCTTATATTGGTTGTGTACATTTTTATCAGTTTCTTCAATATTCCAATATGCAAATTTAAGAATAGTGTCATTACCTGTAATAGAACTTTGTAAGTTATGTAATGTCCACTCGTTCTTATCAAGCATTGTTGCAAATTTTAGTCCTGCACCTGATGGATCTCTAATTAACTCTTGTACATCAGCGGCACTAATTGTTCTTCCTGGTACATTTGGTGTTGTTTTCTTATTACGTACCCAGTAGTAATAATAAAGTGTAAATTTTTGTGCTTCATCATCATAAACACGTCTTGAACTATAAGCATTGTCGCCGTATTTTGACTTTCCACTAATTCCTTCTACTAATCCTGATTCAGTATCTGCTTGTTCGTCCCATTCACTTGGTAATAAATCACTTTCTACCCATTCGTAAATTTCAACTTCTGTTCCTGGGAACACTGAATTCATTGTATTACTTGTAGTGAAGATATTTCCTGTGTTACTGTACGGATTAATAAATCTTACAGCATCGATATCCCACCATAATTTACCAACATTGTTTGTTGTGTCAAACATTGTTTCGTCTTTTACAACTGTTGTATCAGTTGCTACGTTATATGTTGAAGGATCATATGTTGTTTTAAATGTTAACTCTGTTTCAGCCGTTCCTGCAATTTTTCCTTGTGCTGGATCAATGTAATCAATGTACTCAGTAACCTGATTTGTATTTTTATCATATAAACTAATACCTTTGAATCGGCTAAGATCGACTAATGGTCTTTCAGATCTAATTTTTTCCCATAGTTTAGTATTAGGATTTGATCTGTAATCTATTACTGTTCCTCTGCTGTTGTTATCATCTCTACTATATGTTGGTATACCAATATAAATGTGATTACCGTTGATGAACATTGTTCTACCAAAGTATAATGCTTTGCTATCTGCAAATTTTAACTTGTCTGCATACACATATCTGTTACCTAATAGTTCATAAACAAATACTTCACCAGTATCAATAAGTGATGTATTGAATAATGTAGTTCCATTGTCAAATGCTGTTATGCCGCCGTCAAATCCTGTAATACTTGTAAGGTCACCACCTGCTGAATGTACTGCAATCCTATCAGTTCCGTACTTAACAACTGATCCAAACTTCTCGTTTGCAATTCCTTGTGGTCCAACCAAGTGCTGTACTTGTTGGAATGTACCATTAATACTTTCGTAAATGAATACTGTACCTTGGTTTACATATTCAGCACTATATTTAGGAGCACCTACAGCAATAAATCTACCATCATTGGAAACTGTTACTGAACTTCCGTAGCCAATGCCGTCTGCGTATGCATCAATTACTTGACTGAATAAAAAGTGTCCTAATACTTTTCTATAAATTGCTAACTTAGGTGTATTAATAGAACTATCTACAGCATCTCCGTACTTAACAATAGTTGCTAATACTTCTCCGTCACTGCTGATTCCAAATTGTGTACCAAATTCATATAAATTAGTATCTTGTAATGCACTATCATCACCAATAATAAAGCCTGTATCGTTTGGTAAGTACCCATTCAGATCAAGTCCTTCAGTAATTAGTGTCCAATTTGATCCATTCCATGCACCTGCAATAATATTTGTTTGTGCCTGATAAATTTGTCCAAGATATTTTACATATTCGCCAGTTTTATAAGTTACAGTTGTACTAAAGTCACCTTTGTAGTCTGTATCTTGTCCTAAAATCCAACCTTTTATTTTGTCGTATTTTATAACATTAATTCTACCTGGTTGTGTAAATGTTCCGTTGCCTTTGCTTAACAAGTATGCAGTATAAGTTCCGTCATTGTGTGTAACCATTTCAACTGTTGCACCTAAATGTCTACTATCTGCCGCATCTGGCATAATATAAACGTTATGTAAATTATAGAAATTACTTGTATTTCTTTCGTAGATAGCATATGCACCTTGTCTTGTTAATGCACTTGCTGTACCACTCGAGTTTGCAGTAATATTGTAAACTCTTTCCCAATCGTTATTAGTATTACTTGGAGGATTTGCATCTCTTGAAATACCTGATTGTTCTACACTGTCATAAATCCAGTATTCAAACCCTTGTAATGTTCTTGCTGAGCCTGGTGTTAAGTTTACATCGTTTTGTACAACAACAATTGGTCCTGCTGTATCTGATTCTAAATGTCTTGTGTTGACTGTACCAACAAGTCTTACAACGCCTGCGCCTTGTGATCCACCGTTAATACTTAAACTTGAAATATCATTATTATCTGAACCAAACTTCCAAGTACCGTTAACATTTTTAATCCATATTCTTAAAGTATTAAACAGTTTTTCTACTCCTGCAACTTCTGCCGTTGCAAGTGTGTCATTATCTTGTACTGTATCTCCAATAATAGGAATAAAAGGTTCACCGTAATTAGGATTAAAGTCAGCATCGCCTGGTGTAGGTGAGCCTCTGTCATCAAATGATGTAAGATTTATTTCCAGCCAACCGTTCCAAATATCATAAACTGTATGTTCTGTTCTGTTTAGATAGTCGTGTGTTATCTCTGGACTTATTACACTTGGATCTTGAATTAAATTATCAGCAGTTGCATATTCATTAAAGAAAAAGTTAAGTGTATTTCCTACTGCAAGACTGCTTGTTAAAGTTGCTGGTGCTCTAAATACCCATTTGTCTGAAAGTACATTACCGCTATCACCTAAATATGTTAAAGTTTCAATGTAACTTGTTTTTGTAGGATTCTGATCTGTTAAGTTATCTTGAATTCTAAGTGCATTATCATAATATTTTACACTACGTGATACACCTGTTTTAATAATGTCTTGAATAACAAGATATGGTTTAGTTTCAATAGTAGTTGTTGAAGTAAAACTTGCACTTGGTCCAGCAATTTGCCACCAACCGCCTAATAAAGTTTCTTCTTGTTGTACTGCTCTTTCAAATGCACCTATTTGAATATCACCAACAAATAATGTACCTGTTGACTCAAACAACCCGTTTGCATCTTTAACATAAATTAAACTTCTATTATCACCTGTAGTATGTACCTTAGTAACAACTGCAACTGCTGTTGCACTACTAATTGTTTCTCCTACACTTGGAATAGCCTGTGTGTTATCAATTAATAATATATCATCGATTTTTTCTACAATAGCATGTTCGCCATCTAAAAATGCCTTAGTCATTAATGGATCATTATTGAACGGTGTTACACCACTTGGATATCGTGTGTTAATGTCATTCCATAATAGTTGTAACTTATCGCCTATTTCTGTTCCGTCATATTGTCCTTTAGGTGCTCTAATTAACATGTGATCTGTTAACTCTTCAGGAAAACTAAAATTACCTCTTAATATAAAGTATAAGTTACTGTACACATTATTTTCTAATGTACTAACAAGTGCTTGTACATGAGAATTAAATGTTTGATATTCTAAACTTGGATCTTGTGGCTCAACTGTTGTCTTTGCTTGCCAGTATTGATTTGTATATCTTACAGTATCAAATTGTGCGTAAGTAGTAGAACTACTAAAGTCGCCTTTATAAAAAGACTTAACATTAGAAGCATACGGCATACCAACAATTAACCATTTACCATCTGTGGAAATATTTGTACTTTGACCGAAACTATTTTCACCACTTGACATAATCCCTGTTGGAGCGTCAAGTATTTGAGATTGTACAGCCTTAAGATTTTCTGATGCTCTAAAGTATATGTCTACTCTACCATTTTCTGTTTCGTCTGGTACACCAACTGGAATAATACTGTTAGTTGCGTTTGCACTAATACTGGTTCCAAAGTTTTTATCATCAGTACCTAAAATACCTTCAATACTGTTACTAAACATTTGTTGCGTTTGTGCATATTTGTTTTTATTTTCTACAACCGCCCATCTATTGTTTTCGTCTTGGTCAACCCAAACTCTTTCATTATTACTAACATTATCTCTTGTAATTTTTTTATTAACACCATTAAGATCAGCAACCCTTACACTGTTTAACTGTGTAATGAATCCTGAAATTTCTGGTAAGTCTGGTTGTTCTACTGATGTTGTAGCATAGATAGTGTTAAGACTTGTTCTTTGAACTTTAAAGAATCTATCTACATCACCTGTACCAAGCACACTGATAATATCGTCTTTTACGAACGGAGGTGCTTTACCTGTTGTAATCTCTATCATACCCGAACTATCCGAGTTTACAATAGAACTTACCTTGAATGGTGTTTCAGTTTGGCGCAAGACATCCCATGTTTGGCCTTTTTTAGCAACCCAAATATATTTTCCTACATCTATTGTGTTAGGATCAAGTCCAAGTATATCATCATAGTTTGTAACTTTAAATTCAGCGTCTGCGTCAGCAACATATCCTGCTGTCTTAATATATGACTCTTCCTCTGGAATATATTTTGTTGGGAACGGAGCATGATTATAATCGTCTGGTTTACTGTACACTTCCGATGGAGCATATCTGTAAACAAGGTCAGTTAACAACGGGTCAATATTTGGTACTAATTGAAACGGTTGCGGACTTAATCTAAAGTTGCCTTCGTCCAGTTTATATTCAATTTCTTCAAAGCCACCGTTGGCTCCATATTGTCCAACTTTAAATGCCCATTCTTCAAAAAACTCTAAACTTGAATTTTCTGTATTTGATAAAGCATCAAACAATTTACTTAATGAATTTACTGTTCCTTTATCTTGGATATATCCTTGATAGAATTTGTATTGTGAAACATCATCATTAATAATGTTTTCAATATACTTACGTTTCTGATAACCTGTTAAGTGTTGTGCCAACCGTTGCTGTTCACTGTCAAAATTGTCTGTATCTAAATCATAAAAGTCTGCAAATTGATTTGCTTTATAATCTAAGTTTGGTACAAGTTCTGCTTTAGGTTTTTCAGGTAATTTATACCAGTCTGTTTCGTCAAATGTTGTCGACCCTGTAATGTTATATTTTGCACTGTAATAAAATGTTTTGTGCTGAACTACAGAAGCAATATCATAGTCTGTATTTTCTTCCCAATCTTTACACACAACATTATCGTATGTAAATCCAGGAATATTTAAACCACCATTCCAGTCAGTACTTCTATAACCTAATATTTTAATACGTGCTTGTCTGTATCCAGGACCTGGATTATAAATTGTGTCATTGAATACTGTTTTGTTATCAATTAAACAAACATGTTCTTTTTGTACAAGTGGTAATTTTAAAAAGTAGATTCCGTCAGCAGTGTTTTTAAGTTTTAATCCAAACGTGTTTTGATTGCTACGTAATGTATTTGTAAATTCTTCTTTAAGTTTGCCGCCGTCTGCTTTTAATAATGTATAGTCATAAAAGTTATCAAAGATATTATCTACTACTGCATATGGTCTGCTAAACTGTAGGTTAATAGCACTTGGACTTAGAGTAAGTAATGCGCCTTCACTCCAGTTTTGTGTAGTCCAGAATAAAAATTCTCTTGCACTTAATTCCCAGTTTTCAACTGTTTCAAGTTCTCTGTTAAATCCGCTAAAGTCAAAGCCTTGTTTTATTAAGTATTGTTCGTAACCTAATATAAAGTCAATAACATCCTGGGTAGTTCTTAGCATTGTACCGTAATTTAATTTACTTGTTGTACTATCAAATGCTCGTCTTAGAATTCCTTCTCTACCACCTTCCATTGGAAGTTCAACAAGTTTAACAAAATTTTCATCTGTAATAGTTTGGAAACTTCCTGAATTTTGTACACGGAAAAAGTTAGTAGAAACTCGTATAATTTGTCCTGCTTGGTAACGTTCTCCTGGCACCCATTCTAAGAAGTTTTCACTAACACCACCTACGTTAACAACTGGATCAGCGGAACGTTCAATATGTTTGTAATAGTCAAAGTATGGTTTGCTTTTGTCATAACCTTTAACAACAAATCCTGCTGTGCGTTTTTCAATAATTACACCACTGTAAGAAACAGTGTCAACTGGAGAACTTGTGTTTAGAATAATTTTATAATTTTCTTCTGGTACAAAAACATTTCCTTTATTATTAGGAGTTCTTGAATCAAGTAATAACTTAAACTTATTTTTTTCAGTAAAGCCACCTATCTTAAATCCAAGTTGTACTGCAAGGCTCTTAACGTTCTCTTTATATGCTTTATTAAGTTTAGTTACGTCTGCATTAATATAGTTGAAAATATAGTTAATTAGACCCGCTGTAGTTACACGAGTAGTATCTTCTACAGTGTTAGGGAATATTAAACTCTTAGGCTCTAAACGTTTATCAGTTGACGAATAAACAATGCCGCCTGCTGGATTACGTTTAATTCTTGATCTATCAAAGCCAACGCCCATTACCTTAGCAGGTTGATGGATTAAAAATGCTGTTAGTAATGCAAATGGATATTCTGCACTTCTACGCCATGCACTTTCTACAGGTGATTCGTCGCCAAATACAAATGAGTTATTTGTTTCAGGAACAATAAGTCCTTGTGCATATCCGCTTTCGTATGGACTTATTAAATTACCTTGACCATCTACAGGAATGTATTTTGTTAAATCTTTTCTTTTATAATTTGTTTTGTATCTAATAGGATTATTAGGCTCACGTACTAACCCCTTCTCAAGGTCTTCCCAAAGAATTAAATTTTCTTTTGTGTAAGGTGCTGGGCCATATACTGTTTCCCACCAAGTTGGTTGATCTATATATCCTAAAACTTTCCACGGAGTTGTGTGCGGAGTATCTGTACTTAGATAGTCTTTATAAATTGCTCTCCAAAAACCTGGTAAAGGTGCACCGTCTGGATCGGCCATTATAGAGTAATTCCATGTAAACGAATTTGCTCTATCGTAGAATGATATATCTGTATAATCAGGATCACCTGCAATGCTTAACCATTCAACAAAGTCAGTAATAGTAACTTCGTCTGCATCAAGTCTTGTGAATCCTGTGTCTCTTGTTTTATGTCCAAGGAAACTATCAATATCAAATATGTTAATATCGTAATTTACTTTAACATTATTATAAATTCTTTTTTCAATTTCTAATAGAATGTCATCTCTATAATCTTGGTATGCTTTAGTAACACTACCATCATGCCCTTTGATAAGCACACGCGGTGTACTGTACGTGTTGTCAGTAAATATTACTGGTTTGTGTAACGGATATAGTCCTAACTTTGTTGGTGTAGGTGGAATAAACGAAGCGTCTGTTGATTCGTATTCGTAAATTGTGATAGTGTCATCTACAGCAAGAACAAAATCATTACTAATTTGAATAAAGCCTTCTGATGTAAATGTATAATCTTGTCCATGTAACATCTGTACATTGTTGTGATATACATAAACTGCTTTAGCACTAACTGTTGTTAAATCAAATGCTGTTGTTAAACTATAAAATTTATTACCTGAATCTGTAACAGTAAATTCACGCTTGTTATTAGCACCTGACCCAATCATGTCTGTCCAGTAAAATGCTGTTTGCTTTGATTTCTCAGATTGCCATTTTGCAATTACTTTATCAGTCAAGTATTGTGCTGATCCGTCTAAGCCTAATTTTTCTGAAATATCTACTATTGCTCTTTTAAACTTTGCGTATTCTTTTCTTGCAAATCTAAGTGCTTTTACAATATTATAATCTTTGTTTGTAATGTGATACAACGACAATGGAATAGTACCCGAGTGTTGTACAAATTTTGTACCAAGTTTTGCAAGTCCGCCTAAGTTACGTAAGTTACTTGGTCCTGGAAAAGCCCCTTCAAACCCGTTAACGTTACTAATAATAGTGCTTACATGGTCAATTACTTCTCCGTATGTAAAGGTACTAATGTTTTCATTAAGTGGATTATTCTGCAAGTTAATCGGAAACTCGTATTTTCCGTTTTCGTTTTTGTCTGCTTCACTTGTAGTATGGATTATTAAGTTATCGCCATTTTTTAGAGGAGTAACAAACTGTACATAAGCAATGCCGTTTTGTCTATTTAATGACCAAGCACTTTGTCTTACATTGTTTACAAATACTTGTACATCTAAATTATTTAAATCGCCACTTCTGTCATATACATCAATTGCAAAGGTATTGTTTTGTCCGTCGACCATATATTGACGTACAACTTTTTGTATACTATCTGCATCTGCCTTTTCCCAACCACTTACATTTGTATAAGTGTTTAGTCCTGTATATTTTCTTAGAGTAGACGAATCTGTATTTTGTGTATAATCTTTTTGTGCAAGTTGATATGTAAAAGAATCTGTTAACAAATCAAAGTTAAAAACAATATCTCCACTGTTTTCAATATTTCTATAAGTTAAAGGTAATCCTATTACAGGATCATTAGCACCCGATCCTTGTTTATAACTAAACAAACAAGTACCTGTAAATGTATTTGCATTATACGTATCAAAACTTACATCAGTAATATCATAAAGATTAAATTTAGGTTTCTGATTTGTTTTTAGTTTGTCTTGTGCTTTGATCCATTTAGTACCATTGTACCAATAAATTTTACCTTGGTTAACTGTACCGCCTGCAACTAATACTGTTTCATTTTCTAAAGGAGTAGTATCTGTTTCATCTTGCAACGCAATTTGTCTTTGACCGTTGTGTGTGATAAATTTTACTTTGTAAATTCTACCATTAACTCTAATGTCAGGATCTTTAGTGAAAAGTATACGTAATCCTTCTGTAACTTCAACACCGTCAATGTTATAACCTTCACTGCCCTCAATAGTACTAAACACGTCACCGGTAAAGTCGTCAATTAAATCAACGTTTGTTTTCTTCATACTACCAAAATTGTATAAACGTAATCCTGCGTTGAATTCAATAATAGGACGTTTAGCACGTTGCGTTTGATCTAACGCAATCTCTGTGCCATTTGCTATAGCAGTTTTTTCAATAGTGTCTTTGTGGAACCAACGATTGTGTCTACTCCATTGGTTACCGTCAATACTTGCTCTATTAATTGTAATGTAGTCTTGTTCTTTAGGATAGTTAAGTGCTTGTCCGAAAGGTAACTTATCAAAGTTTTCTGTATCAAATGGTACAAATATATTTGAACTGTATGCTCCAGTAATTTCAAGATCTGCTTTGTTAATTAGTTGTATAGATTCACCAACTCCTTCAACATACCAATATCCTTCGCTATACTTTGCTGGTGTTACATCACCTAAAAACTCTACTAACATACCATTGGATAAATCAGTATCTGTTCTTGTTGTATAAGTTAACTTTTGTAGAATTTCTTTTTCTACATCTATCTCTGTATTTTCTAAAATATTATAAAGTGTAACTAAGCCTGATGTGTTTACATCATTTTGACTGATATAAAATAATGTATCAGGTGCATCAAGTGGCACTGTAAATTTAAGTGTGCCTTTTTCTACATACACTGTTGCTGATTCTACACCGTCGGTATAAATTGTAGAGATATTATCTCCGTCCTTGAATCCAGTTATACCGCCTTCGACAGGCTCTACTATGTATTCACCTGTGTCGTAGCCATCGGTGTCATATAATTCTGCTTCAAACTTACCAGATGCCAACACACCTTCAACTGTCTCAGTTATAATCGCTTGTCCTGGAGTAAATGCTCTATTGGTTGCAAATGCTATTGGATGTCCAGGTGTATCAATCTCGAATATGTAAGTTTGACCTTTGTAAAGTTTTAGAGTAGGATTTTGTGTTAAACCTGTTGGGGTAAATTTATACGCTACGTTGTCATCATTTTCCTCCACGGATACTTTAAAAGTAGATACAATTTCTTTGTTCTGTCCAAAGATAGGTAATACTTGTGGTCCTGCTGGAAGCCAATAGTATTCTCTAAAGTTTGTAAACTTATCCCAATCAACATGTGGTTGCCACGCATAATATTCTTGTGCGTTAATTTTACTATGATCAGGATTTCTATTACCAAACGCTCTTAGTTGGTTTATGTAATCATTATAGTCTTTGTAAAAGTCAACATTGTCAACATTGTCTTTTAAAACAACTGCTGGTTCTAATTGATAATTTTGTCTTTGGTCTGAAACGTCATTAACATAGTTGTCTGCTGACTGAACTGCTTTTGCGTCTCTACGGCCATAGTAAGAATTAAGTTTTTCAACTTCTCCTGGATTCATAAACTGATCCAGTGTACTTGTTAAAAACTTTTTATTTGCCGGTGTTCTAAAATACTTAGGTAAGTGGCTTAGGCTTGTTCGATTTTCTCCATCGTCGTTTGGACCAATTGGAATATCATTCTGGTCATTATCGTAAGCCATTAGTAACCTCCGCTACTTGAACTTGATGAACTCGATGAACTCGAACTTGTTGTACTTGTACTTGTATTTGTAGTTGTACCTGTATTTGCACTTGATGTAATCCCTGCATTCTCTGTTGTGGCTGTACTTACTATAGTACCTGTTGTTTGTAATCTTGATGCTGTAAGGCTATCAATTATTGCAACATTATCAACAGTTGCTCCACTAATGAAAATTTCATCGTTCTCTGTTGACACTTCGTATAGACTTCCAAATGCTTTCTCTGTTTGATTAGGTACTAACACAAGTGTTGTAATGTCTGGTGCTAATACATTAACAATATATGTGGATAGTTCTGTGAAACTAAACTTGTCTCCAAAGTCCCAGAATTCTAAAGCAAAAAATTCATTAATTGCTTGTACAATTCTTAACTTAATATCATTGTCATTAGTTATTACTTCTGGATTTTTAACAACTTTAAATGTTGCTTGTAAATCTGAATCTGCTTTGTTACCAAACAATATTTTATAGTTAACTGGGTGATAAATTACTTCATCACTGATTGATTTAATCTTATTAATTTCTGCTCCAAAGTTCTGAAATAATTCATCTGAACTCGGTGGTAAAGGTTTAGTAGTTATAGTATTTGCCAAGTACTGTCTAAATGATCTATCATATGTTTTTGTTAACAAGTATGTGTCAATAATATTAGAACTACTTGGGTCTAATCTATTATTCTCATCAGCACTGTGTACGTATTGGAATACAAGTTTATCTCTACCTTGATATGCTTTATATCCTGTTTGTAATGTTAGGTTTGCATTTGTTTTGCTGTATACTTTAAAAACATTATTGTCTACAAAGTAAAATATTGTACCGTCATCGTATTGTGACAATGCGCCTGTTGCTGTTTCTGATGCAAACGTTCTAATATTTTCTACTGCGGCATCTACATAATCATAATTTGTAGATTGATTATTTGAAATCTTTTCTTTTAGAAAAATCCATTTTGTTAACGGATTAGTATCCTGTGCAACAAAGTCATCAAACAACGCTGGATTATCAACTACGCCATCACCGTCACTGTCAAAAAATCCTACTTCTACTTTTTTACTATTAATATATCCTTCTTCATCTCTAAACTCTTTAGTAACTTGCCAAGGATAATCAATAGTTGCAGGTGATACTGAATCTGGTTTCTTGTTAATAGACATTAAGTTAATTTTATCTCTAATAACTTGTCCTGTTCTACTGTCGTAAATTCTGTCTGTTTCATCAAAGTAAAACTTAACTTCTTTATTACTTTCAAAAATGTATCTAACACCTCTGTAAGTTATATTGTATTTTTCACCATCTGTTTCAAATAACATTAACCAACTTGAATCTAAGTTTTGTCCTGATGTGTCACCGGTCTTACCCATATTAAACGCATTACCGATACTTAAATTATTATTAAGAATTACACGCCATTCTCTATCTGAAGTACTGTAACGTACTCCAAATGTTTTATATGAAAATATTTGATCAATAATTTGTGTTGTAACATCAGTTGTTAAGTTTGTTGCAAACTTAGGTTTAACTTCATCTAATACTGCACCGGTTGGAATAACATCGTTAAAGATAATCGGTCCTTGACCGTCATCGTAGTTTTCAGTTCCTTTATCGTTTACTCTAACAACCTTTGTCCAAATGTATGTTGTTGCGCCTGGATGGTCTGCATCGCCAGCCATTAATTCATGACTGTTGTCTTTCATAAAGTGTTTGCCTTCTGGAGCAATAAATTTAACCATTGCGCCTGGCTCTACAAACTTTAATGTACTACCAGTAAATGTTCCTACTGTTAATTTAATATCTAATGAGTCTGAAATATAACCGCTGGAGTTATTAGTTTGTTTTGCAACCTGTGTCCAGTCTGCTTGTAAGTCTGTTGTTGATATTTTAGGAAACTGATTTAAGAAAAAGTTTTTAATTACAGTGTTTGAAAGTAACGGTGTAATTACGTTTTGAATATTTCCTTCTACATCTGTTTTTGTATTAAAAGAAAAACTAATTTTTTTATCAAACACCTCTTTATAGATAACGCCATCGTTACCAAATATATTTGTACTTGAATACTTTCCTGTTGAATCAATTAAATCAAAGTATCTTGAAATACCCGAACTTGTTCTATTGATACTTTTTACTTTAACTACTTCTTGACTAACTGCTCTTGGTGCAACATTATAGTCCTCACCAGTAATCATTCTATTTTGTGTATAGTATGTACTTGGAGCATTTTCTTTGATGCTTTTTGAAGTTTCTGGTCCACTTGCATTATCAACTGTGTATTTTAATGAACATACAAGTGTAAATGTTTCAGGTGTACCTGCACGACTTGTATATGGTACACTAATAGTTACGTTGGTTAATTCTTCAGGTTGGATTGCAAACTTGCTACCAAGTCCTTTTCTAAAGTAACATCTAAATTGTCCTTTAGGCAAATCACCAAATGTTCCGTCTGCAAATAATAAACTAATTCTGTCATCAATACGTGATTGCACAGCATACAAACTTCTGTTCTGTTTATTAATACTATTATAAATTACATTGTTACCTTCAGTTGCTTCAACCTTAGTCCATAATTTTGTTTCGTTTCCGTTACTGTCTAATTGATAAAGCCAAACATCTGAATTGTTAATGTTTGTTGTGTCAATTGCAACTGCTTGGTTGGTAGTTGGATTTTCAATTGAAAAATTACCTGTGTCTAATACACCTTGTCTAAAGTGTACAAAATATCCTGAGTTTGAACTGCCAGCACCCTTGCCATCTTCTCTATATAAAAATGCTAAACTGTTGCCTGGTAACGGATCTTCTTCAAAAATCTTGTTAGCATCAATAGATGCACTTGTTACTTCAAATACAATATTCTTTTCGCCTACGTTTTTATTAAAACTGTAAACAGGTAAGTTTGTGTTTGATGCATTGAAACGATATTGCTCAGTTGTAATACCTGCAATAGTTTCTTTCTTTACTGGCTTACCTACAATACTGTTTTCTGGTAATGCCGCATTTAAAATTTTTCTAAACTGTTCTGACCAATCAGGATTTGATGGATCGTTCCATTGTATAGATTGTCCTGATAAGTTAACACCATTAGTGTCACTGATTGCTTCTGTTGTTTGTACACTTTCAAATTTCATTAATCCGTTTGCTGATTGATTACGCTTTGGATTATAAGAAAGTAAACGTGCTAAACGTAATACGCTTTCTCTACGTTCTGCTAATTCAAGGAAGTTTTCACGTGCATTTAAATCAACACGGAATGCCATGTTTTGTCCAAGATATGCAATAAGATCAATTAGTGCAAGGTATTCTGAACTTTCAATGTAGTCATTAAAGTCTTCTGGATAGTTTTCACGCAAATATGCGATCATAGTTCTACGTAAACTATCAAAATCATACGATTTGAAGTCCGCAGTTTTAAATGTTTGATATACTCGCTTCCAATCTTCAGCAAGTAATAATCTATTTTGTCTATCCGTTGTTGACATCTATTTTCCTCTTACAATGTATTTATTTAAACGAGATATCCGAGTACTTAATTCCTTAAGACGCAAAGCCTGCATCTTTGTCAAAACTAAATTTCATTTGTTCAGATATGTTGTACGGTAAGTATTGAAGTTTGCACTCAATTTGAATACCGCTCTCGTATTGATCAACAACAATTCCAGTTGCATTTATTCTCGGGTCACTGTTGATTATGTCTGTTACATTGGTTATAATTGCTTCTTTTAATGAATCTGTTAAAGGTTCAAACAATACGTCCCATATAATTGTTCCAAACTCAGGATTTTCAAGTTTTTCACCCTGTCTAATATGGAAGTGATTAAGTAAATCTTGTTTAATTAATCCAATGTCGTATAGTGCGTAAGATTTGTTGTCTGGATTGACTGTGCTAAGGCCTTTATATGCTCTACCTTTTACAGGTGGCTGTTCCTTAACATTAGATTTTACTCTAACATTTCTTACTGTATTTTTCTCTAAACTACTCATATTAGTATTTATACACCCTTCTTAAAGGTGTCTGGAGTGTTGTCATAATCAAAACTTTCAGGTATAGGTGTTTCATTAAGTCTGTTTGTTCTTAGAGGTTTGTACGCAAACGGATCAACATTTTCATGATGTGGCCAAGGCTCGTGTTGTGGCAAACGCTTGTGCAACGATGTTAATGCAGTGTCTGTAGGTGTTGTGAAAGGTCCTCCGGGAACAACGTGTGTGGTTAACGGCGTAGCCGCGGTAGCGGTAGCGGCCTGCGGTCCATTCATATGGATATTCGGAGCGGTTTCTGTATGGTTACCTCCGCTGAGTATATCAGTAGGTCCGCCTGCTGTAAGTTTGTTTGCTCCTATTGTGTTTAGATCGTAATCTAACAATGTTGTAACTTGATTGTTTCCTGCAACATACGTTATCATATCTGTATTTGTTTCGATCTGGATATCATCTTTTGACAACACATTAAAGTTACGTCCTGCATTTAGATTAATGTCTCTATCTGCTGTAATGTTTAAATCATTTTCAGTGTGCATACTAATACTGTCTTTTGCATACACATCAATTTTACCATTAGAAGTTAATTCAATCCAACTGTTACCACTGCCATGATCTATGCGTATTAGATCTTCTGTTTGATGTAATAATATTTGATGTCCTGTACGTGTTCTAATACGCACAAGTTCGTTGTGTGGTACTGTGTAGTCTCCGCCCTTTTCACCTTTTTCGTGATTGACAAATTCCTTTTTAGTTGTACCTGCGGGACCTTTACGTAAAATTTTGTCATCACCGTCATCCATTACAAAACTTGTTCCGCCAAGTCTGTTAAAAGGAATTGATGCCGCCTGTCCTCCCGGACCGTATCCTGCTTTTGGTGCTCCAGGTCTCTTGTCATATGGTCCTGGTGTGTTTATACCAAACACCATACTTGGTAATTCTCTTCTTGCACTACTTGTTGTTAAACCTCTTGTGCCGTCTGCTTCAAGTCCTTGAGCAAACAATAAGTCCATCCATTCTTCGTTAATAGACTTTTTAAATTTTGTAGGATCGTTACCCTTATTGTCTACAAGATTCTTTTTATTAATTTCACCAACTACAACTTTGCTTGTTTTTGCTATTGCTGATTTTGCACCGTCTCCTTCGGCTTTGCCTGAAAAGAAACTTGTTGCAATTTTGTCTGGTACATTAAGGTTAATATAGTTGTCAGGTATACACCCAATCCAGTAACCCATGTTGGCCGCGCCTTCAACAAATGTTACAAGAACTCTACTTCCAACATCTGGTGGTGTCATCCACATACCGTATGCTTGTTGTGTGTATGCAAAGCCTTGGTTAGCACTAATACCGTTAACAGGAGTTTGTCCGTAAAATGGACTTGCATAGTGTACTTTGAATGTTTGTCCGCCAACATCATCGTTGTTTGCCACTTGGCCTTTGAGTAGTTGTACTTCAAGAGCTCCCATATAGTTAGGATCAAGATGTCCTACAACTCTTCCAATATATGGACCGGAGTCTAATTTGGCTTCTTGGCCTGCTGTACGTTTTTCGTTAGCCATTAAGTAAACACCCTTTGATCATTATTTGTTGTTCTGTCTGCGGCATCTTCGATTACTGTTTCTTTACGCTCATCAGTACCTTGTGCATTATCTGTTTTAATTTCTTGTGTTCCTTTTTCACCGCTGTCTGCTGTTGCTTTCTCAGACATTTGCGGTCTTTTCACAAGTTCAAGTACTTGTTTAAACTGTCCTGCGGCAAATTCGTTCTTAACACTAATTACCATATACAATCCGCTAAAGAAATCAACTGGCACAGTATCATCTGGGAATCCCATAATACCGTTATCTCTATAATCAATTGGTGTTCTAAATAATACTTCAACATCTACTTCACCATATTGATAATCTATACTTCCATCTGCATCAAGATTAATAAATTGTGTGTTCTCTGAGTTATAGTTTCCTATTCCACTATCAGCAATATAATAAGGGTCGCCCATGATAGTCATGTCGATTGTTAATAAGTCAACATCACTGTTTACAATCGCTTCGTTAAATCTACGAGCAATGTCAACACGCATATCATCAAGACTGACTGCACCTGCCGCTTTGGCATTGTTGTTACGATTTTCTAATGCTTTATTATTAACTTGTGAATCGTTGTTAGGAGGAGTCATTGTAGTTTTCAATGACGGATCTTCACCTTCTTTAGAACCGTCTGCAAGATTATTCTTTGGAAGTGTTCCAGGAGATACACTTTTAAAGAATGTATTATCAAGATTAATTTCAAGATCTAAAATATCTTCGTTTGCACCACTATAGATATAATTGTAACGTTTACAAGTTTGTATTCTTAAAGCGTTTAGTCCTGCTGGTGTTTCGTCTGGAGCAATAAATTTACTTTCGTGGACCATATAAGGTAAAACTCTAAACACATATATTCTTGGAGGCACACCTGTTTTCTTTTCTGTTTTTCTATCTGTGATATTAAAAACTTGTGTATCAATTTTAAACCAAGGACGCATACCTTTTACTGCTGGCGCATCAATAATATTTTTTCCATAATCACTTAAGATTATACATTCTTCAATAATATCTTGAATACGTGTCCCTGCTAAAAACTTAATTGTACCAAGTCCTGGATCTATTTGTAACTGTCCACTTGATCTTACCCAAACTTGTTTATCTTTGTCGTATGTAAACGAAGCATCTCCAAAAGGTTGATTAGTTGTACCAAGTGAATCAAGATTGAATATGTTTGCCAATCCAATATTGTTAGAATGTTTTGCGCCTGTTTGTTTGTCTGTTATATCTTGACCAAGTTGTGTAGTTGAAACTAATTTTTTAGTTTGTTCAGCCCAAGACGCGAATCCCTCTGGGGGTGGTCCGCCTTGTGCAATCATGTTGTATAGTTCTTCCAGTTTGTCTACACTACTTTGTTTACGATCAGTTAAGATCGGTCCAGTGGTTATTTTTGATGCTTCTGATTGAGTTGCGGAGCCATCTGTAGCACCGCTCGATGTTCCGTAATAGTTACTGGAAAGTTTTCCTGCACTTGCACGTTCTTTAGGAAATACAACAAAGTATTGATTGGCTGTAAATATTTTGTCATCTGTGGCTTTTTTTGCTTCGTGAGCATTTAGTTCTTGTGCTAAACTTTTTAAGTTACTCTGTAACATTTGTTCTAAGTTTCTACCTGTCAGTGTAACGTCAACTGGGATACGCTGTGTATGATCTACTAATGCCGCTTCATTATATGCAACACCTTCGACTACATAAGAACTTCCGCCTTCGGTTACACTTAAATCACTACCAACAAGTTTAAATGGAAGATTCTTTGATCCTTCTGGAACTGTGTAAACTTTTCCATTATCATCGTATCCGATAAAATCAATAGTAAGTAAAAATGGAGATTCTAAATAGTTTTCATGTCCTGCTTGATATGACGCAAGTTGTAGAGTTTGCAAAAACAATCCCATACTGTAAGGTTCTTGAATTTCTAATCTAAATCCAACTGCGTTAGTTGAACCTTTCTTACGTGTAGGAGCAATAATAGTTTCAATTTCTAAACCATTAATAAAGTATTCTACTTTTTTACCTTTTGATTCATATGCTGTTACAACTTTACTTTCTTCAAGTCCGCCGCCACTTTGTAAAATAGCATACTTTGGCTTTTTAACTCTATAAGATTCATCTGGATTATTAAGTTCTTCGTTAGTTAATGCATACAAACCTATTATGTAATTAAAACTTGAGTAGTTTCTTAAATTATTTGGTAACGGTAATGATAAAACTCTTCCGTCAGCAGTACGTGCTTGGTATTTGTCTGCTTCAGCAAACTGATGCGGAGACCCTGATTCGTCGGTCTTCATGCTATTCATGTTTGCTTGGTCTCTTTTTTCTTTATCTTTTACAGTGTCAACTTTTGAGGCTTTAGTGTCAATTACTTTAGCATCTTGTGTTTTAGTAAAATCGTCTACAGCATATACTTCTTTGTTACCTGTTACAACTGTGTTTGCTGGTGCATTAACATCATTAGTTTCGTAACCGTCGCCGATATCGTCAGGTTCACCTGTTGTACCGAATCTTTCATATGCTGTTAATTTTTTCTGTGCCACGGATTAGATCCCCAACAACGTTCGTAATCTACTACCCTTTGGAACACGTATCTCAGTACCAACTCTAAAATCAAATATAGGATCTTTTAGGATATCCATGTTACGCTGTGAGTATATCCACCACAACTTCGGATTGCCATACATGTCGTACGCAAGTAAGTCAGGTCTTTGATGATACTGTGCTTCTATCTCGTAAACTACATCATCTTCATCTGCAGGAACTGGTCTAATATTTAGAATATCTAAATAGTTCCCTCTTCTATTAAGTTTTGTTTTAGCCCACGGTGAACTTGACATTAAATAAATCCTTTATTATTTGATCCAAGATATCCACCTTTTGCAAATTTGTCTAAACTAAATTTCTCAACAAGTGCTCTTGAGTATATTGGTTGAATTGTTACAGTCATTTGACTTTCTGTTGGAACATACGATTTGTCGCCGGACGTGGAAGTAAGTTCATCGCCTGATATGTCTTCAAATTCTTTCCATTCTCCTAAGAATTCCATATCAACAGCAATGTAATCAACATCAGTAGGCATGTCAAGTGTAAAGTTTGTCACAATACACGGAACATCTTTAAACACATAATCTCCGTAGCCGTTTAATTTTACTACTGGAGGTGGAGCACCTTGATTAGTACCTGCACCATAAAACATTTTTGTAATTGATCTCAGATAGTGTAATGCACCTAACCAATATAAACCTTCTAAATCGTTTTGACAGTAAAATTGACCTGTAAGTGTCATAGCATCCACTTGTGAGTTCTGGTACGCAAAGAACGGATAATTACTATGTACAGGGGTTATTGCACTGTACGAAGCGGCATGACTCATAATGATTGTTGGAGTATACGGAAATGCAAGACCGCCTGTTGCTACTAATGGCTCTAATATAGGACTTTGTTGAAAGGAATCAATGTTAGGAACACTTAATTTAACACGCCAATCTTTACCATTAGGGTCTGACGCCCATTTTGCAGAAGTAACTTGTAATTCATCTGGTTCACCATCTTTAGGTATAGTACGTGAACGTATACCTTTCATAAACCCTTCGGCACCATCAGAGATTGCCTGCACACTATCACGTGCTAATTTCGAAATCTTGTCGACGGTAATACCGTCTTTCTTATTATCTATTGGATCGCTCATTTTATTTTGGTGTCCTATCTATAAAGTATTTATTGACTTTTTAATAAGAGTAGTTTATAATAAGAGTTCAAATAGGAGAATATCTTGAAAAAAGTAAATTATTTAAACAATAAGGACTTATTAAAAGAAATACACAAGTCCAAAACAACATATTGTAGTTATGTTGACCAGAGTTATGCTGACTTTGATATTATACTGCCAAGTATAGATAAAATTAATGTTCGCACGATTGCTGAAGCAAAACGTAACAAAGCCAAAAAATTAGGAACCGCAGAGTACGAAGCACGTAAACTTGCTGGTGAAAAAGTAAAACAAGCAGAGTGTGCCATTGATTATAGAAAAATGGAAAAGAATGAATTAATTTTTAGAATTATGTCATTTGATCATATTCCAGAAGAAAAAGGACGTAAAAAGAATCCAAAGACTGTAGCAGATACAAGAGTTAAGTTAAACTTTCCACCATTCCAACATTTTAAGTTTGATGAAGAAACACAAGAGTTATTGTGTGTTGGTAAAAGTCATTGGGAAGGTGGTATGGAAAACGGTGCGTTTAGTTTAAAGCATGGTAAGACTACTGAAAAACTTGCTCGTATGTGGATGAAACTTTGTGATCGTTATGCAACAAGAGGCAATGTACGTGGATACACATACAATGACGAGATGCGTGGACAAGCAATTTTACAATTAACACAAATAGGATTACAGTTTGACGAATCCAAGTCTGCTAATCCATTTGCATATTATACTGCGGCAGTAACTAATTCATTTGTTAGAGTTATTAATATTGAAAAACGTAATCAAAACATTAGAGATGATATTTTAGAAATGAACGACATGACTCCATCATTTACAAGACAGCAACAAGGTGAATGGGAAAGACAAGTCGAAGACCAAAGAAAAGCAATGGCGAAGCAAGAAGCAGAAAAAGGTATTAAGAAACCATTTGTTCCGCCTACTATCAAAGCCAAGGTGCCGAGATAGCCAAATAAGGTTGACTTTCATCAACAAATGCAGTACAATATAAAGAGTATAGTAATTAGAAGGAAATATTTTGTTTAAAAAATGTGCAGTATTCACAGATATTCACTTTGGACTAAAGTCCAATTCAGTGGCTCATAATCAGGACTGTGAAGCGTTCGTAGATTGGTATATTGAAAAGGCAAAAGCCGAAGGTTGTGAAACAGGCATCTTTATGGGTGACTGGCATCATAATAGAAATAGTCTAAATATTGTTACAATGGATTATTCAATCCGTTGTCTTGAAAAACTTGGTAAAGCATTTGAACAGTTTTTTTACTTTCCTGGTAACCATGACTTATATTATAAAGATAAAAGAGATATTCAGAGTGTTGAGTTTGCAAAGCACATTGACGGTGTAACTGTAATTGATGAAATTACAACAATAGGCGACAGTACTATGGTGCCGTGGCTTGTTGGTGAAGAATGGAAGAAGATTCCTAAGATTAAAACAAAATATATGTTTGGTCATTTTGAACTTCCTAATTTTTACATGAATGCAATGGTACAAATGCCTGACACAGGTGAATTACAATCTAAACATTTTGTACATCAAGATTATGTTTTTAGTGGACACTTTCATAAACGTCAAACACAAGGAAATGTAACATACATTGGTAATGCATTTCCACACAACTATGCAGATGCATGGGATGATAAACGTGGTATGATGATATTAGAACATGGCGGAGAACCACAATACGTTGATTGGACAGATTGTCCTAAGTATAGAACTGTAAAACTAAGTCAACTAATTGATGAAAAAGATTCATTACTAAAAAGTAAAATGTATCTAAGAGTTACACTTGATATTAACATTAGTTACGAAGAAGCAAGTTTTATCAAAGAAGAATTTATGAGGAACTACAGTTGTAGAGAACTTACATTAATTCCAAGTCAGCAAGATGACGAAATAAACAGCGACATTGACATTACAAAATTTGAAAGTGTAGATCAAATTGTTGCAGAAGAAATTAATGCTATTGATTCAGAGAATTACAATAAGCAAACACTACTAAACATTTACAACGAGTTATAGAATGATATTAATTAAAGACCTAACAGTAAAGAACTTTATGAGTGTGGGTAATCAGACTCAAGCAGTTAACTTTAATAATAAGCAATTAACCTTAGTCCTTGGAGAAAACTTAGATCAAGGTGGTGACGACAGTGGGTCACGTAACGGTACAGGTAAGACCACAATCATTAATGCATTATCTTACGCATTGTATGGTGTGGCACTAACTAACATTAAACGCAATAACCTTATCAATAAAACAAATGGTAAAGGTATGCTTGTTACTCTTAACTTTGAAAAGGCAGGAGTAAATTATCGCATTGAAAGAGGACGTGGTCCTAACTTATTAAAGTTTTTCATTGACGATACAGAGCAAGACATTGAAGATATGAGTCAAGGAGATAGTCGTAAGACTCAAGCAGACATTGGCGAACTACTACAAATGAGTCATACAATGTTTAAGCACTTGGTTGCATTAAACACATACACTGAACCGTTCTTAAGTCTAAAAGCAAACGATCAACGTGAAATCATTGAACAGTTACTTGGTATTACTATACTTTCTGAGAAAGCAGAAGAATTAAAAGTAAAACAAAAAGAAATTCGTGACGCTATTACAGAAGAAACTGCACGTATTAATGCTATACAAACAAGTAATGATAAGATAGGCGAAACTATTAACAGTTTGCAAATTAAAAGTACTGCTTGGAAAACGCAAAATGCAAAAGACTGTGAACGCTTACAATCAGGCATTGATGAATTAGAACACTTAGACATTGAACAAGAACTTTCTAATCATGAATTACTTTCTAAGTGGGAAGAAACTGATACTTCAAGAAGAAACTTAACTAAAGAAAAAGCAACACTTGAAAGTGCATTATCACAAACAGATAAACAGGTTGCAAAAGCAAGTGGAGAACTTGAACATATTGATGAAGCAAAATGTCATGCTTGTGGACAAGACTTGCCAGAAGAAAAGATTGACGAAATACAAAAGAAATTAGAAGAAGAATATGCTGACACAATGTCCTACTTAATGGAGATTGATACAAAGTTTCAAAAGGTACAGGCTAAACTTTCTGAATTAGGCGAAGAACAAACAAAGCCAAATACATTTTATGAAACTGCAAAAGAAGCATATGAACACAGAAGTAATGTTGACAATTTAAAATCAGCACTTGGTGCAAAAGAAACAGAAACAGATCCTTACGTTGATCAAATTGACGAACTAAACAATAGTGCTATTCAAGAAGTTGATTGGAATTCAGTTAACGATCTAAATTCAATGAAAGAACATCAAGACTTCTTGTACAAACTATTAACAAATAAAGATAGTTTTATTCGTAAAAAGATTATTGAACAAAACCTTGCATATCTAAACAACAGATTAACAAATTACTTAGACAAGATAGGATTACCGCACAGTGTTGTATTCCAAAACGACTTAACAGTATTAATTACACAACTTGGTCAAGACTTAGACTTTGACAACTTGAGTAGAGGTGAGCGTAATAGACTTATACTTGGTATGAGTTTTGCATTCCGTGATGTATGGGAAAGTTTATATCAGAATATTAATTTAATGTTCATTGATGAGTTGATTGACAGTGGAATGGATACAGCAGGTGTTGAACAAAGTCTTGCAATCCTTAAGAAGATGGGTAGAGAACGTAAAAAGAATATCTATCTAATATCACACAAAGACGAATTACAAGGTCGTGTGCAGAATGTACTTAAGGTTGTAAAAGAGAATGGCTTTACATCATACGCAAACGATGTTGATATAGTACAATGAGCATTGAAGACGATACACATGACAAGTTAACCAAGGCATACTTGGAATATTACAAAGAACTTGCATTATACCAGAAGCACGGTGGAGAACGCACTATGCAATCAAGCCGGAAATGGCTTAGAGAGATACGTAGCCTTGCTAAAATACGTATGGACGAGATTAAATCCGACTTTGATGCCAAGAAAGAGGCGAGGAAAAGATCGTAACAGTAAGTAAGTTCATGCAGTGGACTTATAAAAGCAAAGAAGTAAAAGAAATCCCAGAAGACGTAGAAGGATTTGTGTACATAATCACAAATCTTACTAATAATAAAAAGTACATAGGCAAGAAATTAGCAAAATTTAAGACCACTAAACCACCACTTAAAGGCCGGAAGAACAAACGCAGAGGTTACAAAGAGTCAGATTGGCGTGACTACTGGGGAAGTTCAGACAAACTCAACGAAGACGTACAAGCATTAGGCACTGATAAATTCACAAGAGAGATACTTTACTATTGTAACAGTAGAGGCTTGATGAGTTACCTTGAGGCAAGAGAACAATTTGAACGCCGTGTGTTAGAGAGCGACGAATATTACAACGGTATTATTAATGTTAGAGTTGGCGGTTCAAAAATTCTCCGAGAAGCACTAAACAAACTATAGGCTATATACAGCACATAAGGTTAGCAGGCCAGTATAATATACTGCTGAGTAAAAGGTCCCGTGATAAGGACACTCGTACATATTGATCGACTACCCAGAGGTAGGAAGCCAACAAACAAATTGGGCTCACTGGTTGATATAGATTGAATGCTGTCAATTGAAAAACACAAACACAGTACATAAAAACTCTTTAGCAATAGGAAC
>CERI01019262.1_pt1 | contig 64020 bp, 95 predicted proteins | sample 350261 | NCBI WGS metagenome assembly CERI01 (sample SAMEA2620979, study PRJEB7988) | marine metagenome | isolation source: saline water (ENVO:00002010), including
TGCGTATTTCTCAATTGATGAAAACTTGGTTGGAACGAATTCTGGAGCAGTCGGAAACGTACAATCAGCAACGAATGTGTATATATAATGTCTAAAGATATTGAAGAAGATTATGACTTTGCTAGATCACAATATTATAATTTAGCAGAAAAAGGTAATGAAGCAATTGACTTAATGATGGACTTAGCCCGTGAGTCAGAACATCCACGAGCATTTGAAGTATTATCAACTGCCATTAAGCAAAATGCTGATGTTGCAGACAAGTTAATGAAATTACATAAAGAACGTAAAGAGGTGGAAACATCTACTGCAGCTCTTCCTAATAGTATGACACAGAATAATCTTTATGTAGGATCAGCTACTGATTTACAGAAGATGCTTATTCAAAAAGCGAAAGACAAAGAGACAGTAATTGAATCAGACACGAATAAAGAATAGCGAACTCGGATACTTAGGTAACCCTAATATCAAAAGAGACGGTGTTGAACAGGGTTGGTCCTCTGAAGAAATACGTGAATACGCTTTATGTATGAAAGATCCTGTATATTTTGCAAAGAAGTATCTTAAGGTTATATCCCTTGATCAAGGACTAGTTGATTTCAATCTTTATGATTATCAAGAAAAAATGTTTACGCATTTTAATGATAATAGATTCTCTATTGTATTAGCATGTCGCCAATCTGGTAAATCAATATCATCTGTCGGTTATCTAGTATGGTATGCTATATTTCATCCTGAAAAAACTATTGCTGTCCTAGCTAACAAAGGCGCAACTGCGCGAGAAATGCTAGCTCGAGTTACGCTTATGTTAGAGAATATTCCATTCTTTCTTCAGCCAGGTTGTAAAGCTGTAAATAAAGGATCCCTCGAATTTAGTAACAATTCTAGAATTATTGCAGCTGCAACGAGTGGTAGTTCTATTCGTGGCTTATCTGTTAACTTGCTATTTCTTGATGAGTTTGCATTTGTTGAAAATGCTACAGAATTCTATACATCAACTTATCCTGTTGTTTCAGCTGGTAAAGATACAAAAGTTATTATTACATCAACCGCAAATGGATTAGGTAATATTTACCATAAATTATGGGAAGGTGCTGTTCAACAGACAAATGAGTTTAAACCATTCAGAATCGATTGGTGGGATGTGCCTGGTCGCGATGATGAATGGAAAAGACAAACAGTATCTAATACTTCTGAACTTCAGTTTGACCAAGAGTTTGGCAATAACTTTCATGGAACAGGTAACACATTAATTTCTGGTAATAAGCTTTTAGAAATGAAAGCAAAAGCACCGATCTATACACAAGATCAAACATTAAGTGTATATGAAAGACCCGATAAATCTAAAAATTATATGATGTTTGTGGATGTTGCGAAGGGAAGAGGTCAAGACTATTCTACTTTTAATTTAATCGATATCAGTGCCAAACCTTTTAAACAGGTTGCTGTCTATCGCGACAATACTATCTCGCCTCTACTCTTCCCTGATATTATATATAAGTATGCAAAAACCTACAATGATGCATATGTTGTTATTGAGTCAAATGATCAAGGATCTGTAGTTTGCAATGGTTTATATTACGAGCTAGAATACGAAAATGTATTTGTAGAATCAATGGTTAAAAAGAACGCTGTTGGTGTAGAAATGACTCGTAAAGTTAAACGCATTGGTTGTTCTAATATCAAAGATCTTGTTGAAAGAGATCAGATTGAAATTGTAGATGCAGAAACTATTATAGAATTTTCAACGTTTTGTGCACGAGGGTCTAGTTATGAAGCTAGTGATGGTAACCATGATGACCTTGTAATGAATTTTGTTTTATTTGGTTGGTTTGTTTCTACTAATATGTTTAATGATATGACTGACATTAGTATTAAACAAATGATGTATAATGAACAAATGAGGCATATTGAGGACGAGTTAGTACCATTCGGTATAGTAGATAACGGTGTCCAAGAAAAAACAGAAGTAATTGATGGTGATAGATGGGAAGTTGGTGAGCCAACAGAACTTTTCTAAATATCACTTTTTTATAAATAACTACGTGAACAACCGTATTATGATAATCTTTTAATGTTAACTAAGGGGAAATACACATGAGCTTCCAAGTCTCTCCAGGTGTGCGCGTACGTGAGATTGATCTCACCAACGTAGTTCCTGCTGTTTCTTCTTCTATTGGTGCATTCGCGGGAGCATTCTCGTGGGGTCCAGTTGAAGAGGTACGTCAGGTAACTTCCGAGAAAAACTTGGCCGAAACGTTTGGTGTTCCAAGCCTCACTAATAACACATCTTATTTTACTGCTGCAGGATTCCTTCAGTATGGTAATAACCTTCAAGTAGTAAGATGCGAGACTAGTGCGCTTAAAAACGCTATTGCGGATAGTACAGGCACTGCCGTACTTATCAAGGGTCAAGAAAACTACAACGCAGCCTATTCTGCCGGTCAGGCCACAGTTGGTCCGTGGGCAGCCAAATATCCAGGTACACTGGGTAACTCACTTAAAGTAGAAATTTGTGCACCTGGGCATTACGCCACATGGACAAATGCAGCTAATTTCGATTCATCACCAGGTACTAGTGAATACGCAGAAAGTCAAGGCGTATCTGGTGCACTTGATGAACTCCACATTATCGTCATTGACGAGGGTGGACAATGGACTGGTACTGCCGGTTCTATTTTAGAAAAATTTGCTTTCGTATCTCAAGCGGCAGATGCAAAACTAGCAAATGGTGAGTCAAACTTCTATAAAGACGTAATCAATGCTAAGTCTGCCTACGTATGGTGGATGGATCATGATGCAGTCCTTACAGACGCAGGTACATCACTTAGCACTTCTGCTAGTGGCTTTGCATTTACAGGTTCAAGTACTGTAATTACTGATTCACTTTCACTAGGTGTTGACGATAACACTTTAACTGCAGCTGCTATTCAAACAGGTTTTGATCTGTTAGAAGATTCAGAAACAATCGATGTAAATATGCTAATTTGTCCTCCATTGGATAATACACTAGCTAATGCATCATCGGCCTGTATTGCGGTTGCCAATGATCTCATTGCAATTGCTTCAGCAAGAAAAGATTGTATTGCAGTCATTTCACCACCAGTCGCATTTACTACTAATCCTGCAGGACAATCAATCACTGATGTTAACGGTGGTTCTGTTTCAGCTACAGCAGTAAATAACGTGGTGGCATTTGCAGATTACCTTACATCAAGTTCATATGGAACATGCGATTCAACAGCATTAAAAGTATACGATAAGTATAACGATGCGTTTATTGACATTCCATCAAGTGGACATGTTGCTGGTCTTATGGCAAATACAGACACCGTTGCAGATGCATGGTTTTCACCAGCAGGCTTTACACGAGGTCAAGTACTAGGCGTAACACGCGTAGCATTTAATCCAAAGAAAGCTGAACGTGATACATTGTACAAAGCAAGGGTTAATCCTATTGTTTCGTTTCCTGGCGAAGGTACCGTTCTTTTCGGTGATAAGACACTCTTGTCTCGTCCTTCTGCTTTCGATCGAATCAATGTACGTAGACTATTCATGGTATTGGAAAAAGCGGTTGCAACTGCTTCTAAATTCCAACTCTTTGAATTCAACGACGAGTTTACACGGGCTCAGTTCCGTAACTTAGTTGAGCCGTTCTTACGGGAGGTCAAAGGTCGCAGGGGTATTACAGACTTTAAAGTAGTCTGTGATGATACAAACAACACTAGTCAAGTAATTGATGCTAATGAGTTTGTTTGTGACATCTATATTAAGCCTGCTCGTTCTATTAACTTTATCACATTGAACTTCATCGCCACGCGTACTGGTGTTGATTTCGATGAGATTGCAGGTTAGGAGGATAGACAATGGCAATTTTAGGCGTAGATGATTTCAAATCCAAACTTGTAGGAGGTGGCGCTCGTGCTAACCTTTTCAAGGCAACCATTAACTTTCCATCTTATGCAGACGGCGATGTAGAACTTACTTCGTTTATGTGTAAGGGTGCAGCTCTTCCAGCTTCTATCGTTGCACCGATTGTAGTTCCTTTCAGAGGACGTCAACTGCAAATTGCAGGTGATCGTACTTTTGAGCCATGGACTGTTACAATCATTAACGATGTAAATATGGAAGTGCGTAATGCATTTGAACGCTGGATGAATGGTATCAATGAGCATAACAATAATACTGGTTTGACTAATCCGTTGGATTATCAAGCAGACATGGTTGTAGAGCAGCTTAATAAAGCTGGTGTTTCAACTAAGCGTTATGACTTACGTGGTACATTCCCAACTAATATCTCTCAAATCGAACTTTCATACGATACTGAAAATGCGATTGAAGAGTTTACTGTTGAGCTCCAAGTTCAGTACTGGGAGTCCGGAACCACTACTTAGTAGTGTTATAAATAGTACTAGAGGCGGTCAAGTATCGCCTCTAGTTAACTAGTTAGGAAAATATTATGGCAGAATTATTCGGCTTTGAAATAAAAAGAAAAGATCAAGAGAAAGAAGATGCAAAGAAGGTTTCCTTTGTTGCACCTGAATCTGATGATGGTCTAGGATATGTTGTGAATGCTGGTGGTCACTTTGGTCAGTACGTTGACATGGAAGGTGATAAGGCTAAAACAGATCAACAACAAATTATCAAGTATAGAAACTTGGCAATGCAGCCTGAATGCGATGCTGCAATTGAAGATATTGTTAACGAATCTATTGTAGCCGATGATGATTCAGCACCCGTATCCTTAAAGATGGATGACTTAGATCAGTCAGACAAGATCAAAAAATTAATTAGTGAAGAATTCCAAACAGTTGTCGAACTGTTAAATATGAATTGGCAAGGACACGATATCTTCCGTAGATGGTATATTGATGGCCGGCTTTACTATCACAAGATTATCGACGAGAAAAACCCAAAGGCTGGTATTATTGAGCTACGAAATGTAGACCCAATTAAGATCCGTAAGATCCGTGAAGTACAAGAAGAAAAGGATCCTACAACTGGTACTAAAATGATTAAAGGTGTAAAAGAATATTACCTTTATCAAAACAACACTATGTCAAAGTCATCTCAAGGATTAAAAATTTCGAAAGATGCTATTACATATGTAACATCAGGTGTATTAGATCCAAGTCGTAAACGAGTACTTTCTTATTTAGATAAGGCAATGAAGACTGTTAATCAGCTTCGTATGCTTGAAGATTCCTTAGTCATTTATCGTTTGTCAAGAGCACCTGAACGTCGTATATTCTATATTGATGTAGGTAACTTGCCAAAAGGTAAAGCTGAAGAATACCTAAGAAACATTATGACGAAGTATCGTAACAAGTTAGTATACAATGCTTCAACTGGAGAAATGCAAGATGATCGTAAACACATGTCAATGTTGGAGGACTTCTGGTTACCGCGTAGAGAAGGTGGTCGAGGTACAGAGATTACAACACTACCAGGAGGGGAAAACCTCGGGCAGATCGACGATATCGTCTACTTCCAAAAGAAACTATATAAGTCTCTCAACGTCCCAGTCAACAGACTCGAACAAGAAGCACAATTCTCCTTGGGTCGATCTTCTGAGATAACAAGGGATGAGCTAAAATTCCAGAAGTTTATTAATAGACTTCGTAAACGTTTTTCTATGTTATTCATGGATTTGCTACAAACGCAGTTAGTGCTTAAGGGTATTGTTACTGAAGAAGAGTGGCGGGAAATGAAACAATTTATTAATATTGACTACCAAAAAGATACTCACTTCTCAGAACTAAAAGAATCTGAATTGTTAAGAGAACGTCTTGGTACTCTTCGTGAAATGGATGAGTATGTTGGTAAGTACTTCTCTGCAGAATGGTTACGTAAAAATGTTCTTATGCAGTCAGAAGAAGATATTAAAATGATTGACGATCAAATCGCTAGTGAAGGTGAGGATCAACCATCAGATGAAGAAGATGATACTGATTTGGATGTAGAAAACTAAGAAATTATAAATAAACAATAGTAACAGGAGTGAAATATTATTATGGCCACTACAGAAGAATTGATTGACACCCTAGGTAAAGGGGATATGGTTCAAGCAGGACAAGCATTTACTGATTTAATGAATGCTAAAGTCCAAGACAGTTTAAACGATCGCAAGGTCGAATTAGGACAGCAAATGCATCTCTCTCCAGAAGAGATTGAAGCAATGAATGCAGAAGCTGAGCCTGATGAAGAAGAATTAGAAGACGAAGACGAAACTGAGGAAGATTCTGAAGATGAAACCGAAGAAGAATTAGAGGAAGTTGAAGATGAAGACATTCAACCAGATTCGACAGAGTCTTAACGAAGCTATAAAGCTTGCGTCTGGAGAAAAAGAAGTTAAAAGTATGAAAGTTGGAAAAGGTAAAAAGTATCCAGCCGTTATTACTAAAAAAGGAAGTTATTTTTGTGCATATATTGATGGTGATAAACTAGATCAGTTTAAAAGTCAAAAAGAAGCAGAAAAAGCAATTATGGATTTTACCAAGTTGATGGACAAATAAAAATGAAGTTAATCACGGAACATATCGAAGACGTACAGGTTATTACCGAAGCTAAAAAAGACGGTAGTAAAAAGTACATCATTGAAGGTATTTTTATGCAGGCAAACAAGCCTAATAGAAATGGTCGTATGTATCCTCGTGAAATCCTAGAATCAGCGGTTAACAAATATGTAACCGAACAAGTTTCCAAAGGTAGAGCCGTTGGTGAGTTAAATCACCCTGAAGGGCCTACCATTAATTTGGATAAAGTATCTCACAAGATTACCGAACTTTCGTGGGACGGTAATAATGTTGTGGGTAAGGCAACTATTTTGGATACTCCAATGGGTTTGATCGTACAAGGTCTGCTCGATGGTGAGGTTCAAGTGGGTGTCTCAAGTCGTGGAATGGGTAGTCTTGCTAATAAAGGCGGAGTGAATGTCGTAAATAATGACTTCATGTTAAATGCCGTGGATATCGTACAAGACCCATCTGCACCAGAAGCTTTCGTCAATGGCGTAATGGAAGGTGTAGAATGGATCTTTGAAAATGGTATATTCAAACAGCAAGAAATTGAACAGTTCGAGACAGAGATCAAAAGAGCTCCAAATGCAGATATGCAAGTAAAAGCTTTCAAAGATTTCCTCTCAAAACTTTAACTCTGAGGGAGTAAATAAATGTCTGATGAAAATCAAATAGACATCGAAGATACACTCCAAGATGAACTCGTGACTGATACTGTTGAAGTTTCTAATGAGGATAATCTTGAAGAAGCTGCTACCGCGGATCCTAAAGCCGATGGTGTAAAAGCTGCTGCCGAGACAGACAAAGCAATTGATGCGTCTGCTCCTAAGCAAGCTCCAGTGCCAAAGACTAAGGCCGCAATGGTAAATGCTATGTACAAAGAGATGTCAAAAATGAATAAAGAAAAGCTCATGGCGTCCTATAATAAAGTGATGAACAATGAGAGCGTAGAAGCTGATGATGCTGAAGGAATCTTCGAAGAAGATCTTACTGCATTAGTTGATTCTGAAGCTACATTGTCAGAAGGTTTTAGGGACAAAGCTGAGATCATTTTTGAAGCTGCACTAAAGTCAAAGATCGGAGAGCACGTTGAGCGTCTCGAAGAATCTTATGCTGATGAGCTAGCTGAAGAAACCACTCGAATCCACAACGATCTCGTAGAGAAAGTTGATGGCTACCTAAACTACGTCGTAGAAAACTGGATGGATGATAATAAACTGGCGATTGAAACTGGTCTTCGTACCGAAATCTCCGAGTCATTCATGAAGTCGTTACACGGTGTATTCACTGAGCATTACATTGATGTTCCTGAAGGTAAGGTCGATTTAGTTGATGAACTATCAACTGAAAAAGACAACCTTGAAGAGCAGGTTAATGCCACAATCGCTGATAACGTTGCACTTAAAGAGCAAGTTGAAAAACTTAATCGTATCGTTATCGTTAACGAAGCTTCTGCCGGTCTTTCTGAGGCCCAAGCTGATAAGCTTAAGTCTTTGGTATCTGATGTCGATGCCGATGATGCTGATGCATTCGCTGCAAAAGTTGAGTCTGTAAAAGAATCATATTTCAAGACTAAAGTAACCTCAAATGATGCTACTGAAGAAGTTATTGCCGAAGGCGCCGATCAAGAGATCGAAGTTTCTGGTTCAATGGCTCACTACTTAGCAGCACTTAACAAATAATCCATAGGGAGAAACTAATCATGTTTACTACTGATAAACTTCTCGAGAAATGGAACCCAGTACTCGACGTAGATGGCGATTTGAATGATCGTTATAAGCGTGGTGTAACTGCTACTGTTCTCGAAAATACTGAAAAAGCTCTTGCTGAAGAGCGTGGACACGGCCAGTTCCAGTTGAACGAAGCCGCTCCAACTAACGCAACTGGCGGAAGCATCGGCAACTGGGATCCAATTTTGATCTCTTTGGTACGTCGTTCTATGCCTAACCTTATTGCTTATGATATCGCTGGCGTTCAGCCAATGACTGGTCCAACAGGACTTATCTTTGCAATGAAATCTAAGTACGGCACACAGGGTGGTGATGAGGCTTTCTTTAACGAAGCTGATACTGACTTCTCTGGTGTTGGTTCAGGACACCTTGGTGGTTCTTCATCTATCGTAGGTGATATTAACCCTCCAGGTCAATCTGGCCAAACTTCTGCTGACGCTAATAGCGACGGTGTAGAAGATGTATTTGGTGCAGGTCAGCCTGCAGCTACAGCAACAGCTGAAGCTCTTGGCGATGGCTCTGTATCTGGTATGGGTACTGGTGGTCACTTTAATGAAATGGCATTCTCAATCGAAAAAGCAACCGTTACTGCAAAGTCACGTGCGCTTAAGGCTGAGTACTCCATGGAATTGGCCCAAGACCTTAAAGCAATCCACGGCTTGGATGCTGAATCAGAGTTGGCAAACATTTTGTCTGCTGAGATTCTTGCAGAAATTAACCGTGAGATCGTACGTACAGTTAACTCAAAAGCCAAGCGTGGTTCTCAGCAAGCTGATATCACTGCTGCAGGTACTTTCGATGTTAATGCAGACTCAGATGGCCGTTGGTCAGTTGAAAAGTACAAAGGTCTTCTAGTACAAACAATGCGTGAAGCTAATGTTATTGCTAAAGAAACACGTCGTGGTAAAGGTAACTTTATCTTGTGTTCTTCAGACGTAGCTGCTGCTCTTTCTGCATCAGGAATGTTGGACTATACACCTGCTCTTGCTGGTAATGCTAACCTTACTGTAGACGATACAGGTACAACTTTTGCCGGAACTCTTTCTGGTGGAATGAAAGTATATATCGATCCATACGCAAACGTAGATTATATCAACGTCGGTTACAAGGGTGCAAACCCATACGACGCAGGTCTCTTCTATTGCCCATACGTACCACTAACTATGGTTCGTGCGGTTGGTGAGAATACCTTCCAGCCTAAAATCGGCTTTAAGACACGTTACGGAATGGTTGCAAATCCATTCGTTGGTGCTACACCAGGTAACGATACTGGTACAAATGCTGCAAATCAGTACTATCGTATCACAAAAATTACAAATATCCTTTCATAGGTCTTGTAATTCAATATTGAGAAAGGCGGCCTTCGGGTCGCCTTTTTTACTTGTATAAATAGATCTATAGGAGTTAAGAATGCCGTATAATATATCTGTAGACTTTAAAGAAAATCTTAATCAAAGTAGTGTTACTGCTTTGAACTTTGTAAATCCGACCGCATTTAAGTTGGTAATTGATTCACAAAAGTATAAGAATGCTCAGTTTATGGCCCAGACTATTGCTTTGCCTGATATGTCTGTAACAGGTGCTGTATTCAATACAAGAAATCGTAATATTGTAGAAGCTCCAGATAAAATTGAATACGGTCAATTTGATATGACTTTTCTTATTGATGAGTATCTTCTTAATTACAAAGAGTTGCATGACTGGATGCTAGGTCTTGTAACTGAAGACGATCAAGGCGTTCGTAAAGAAAGAGATATGACATTACAGATTTTAAGTAGTCATAATAATGTAATATCTGAAATCCAGTTTACAAATGCAATCCCAATTAATTTAAGCTCTTTGCCATTTGATGTTAAATCAACTGACGTAGAATACTTAACTGGTAATGTGACCTTCCAATATAACTACTTTAAATTCCTTACGAAAGGGTTTAACGGAGGAGTATAAATAATTTTACATAATGAGGTGAATGATGAACTTAGATGATATATTTGCAATGTGGAAAAAGGACTCTCAAATCGATGAGAATAACCTAGATCAAGCCACGCTTGAGAATGCTAAACTGCACTCAAAATACTTAGAACTACACTCCAATGCTAAACTACAAGTTAAGCGTAAAGAACTTGCTTTCAAGATCTTACTCAAAGACAAGTGGTTATGGTATAATGGAAAGATGACTCAAGAAGAAATGACAGCTAAAGGCTGGAGTTTTGATCCACTTAACGGACTTAAAATATTGAAAGGTGAGATGGACTATTATTATGATTCTGATAAAGAAATTCAAGAGTCACAGGCTACTATTGAGTACTGGAAAACGATTGAAGAGGCTTTAAAAGAAATTATGGATACTATAAAATGGCGTCATCAATCTGTTAAAAACATGATTGAATGGCGGAAGTTCACCTCAGGTGTCTAATGCCAACAATCATTAAGATTAAGAAAAAAAATCATGCAATGATAGTAGTTGATTCAGAACCAAGTGTTTTGAACGAGCTATCTGACTTCTTTACATTCTATGTTCCTGGATACAAGTTTATGCCAGCATATAAGAACAAAGTATGGGATGGAAAGATACGATTATTTGATATAAGAACTCATGAATTGTATGCAGGTCTCTATAGGTATGTGAAAGAATTTGCTAATGCCGAAGGTAGAGACTATGCTATTGAGTTAGAGCATGATAATTATTATGGTTACCCAGAAACAACTGGTGAACCTGATATGAGTTTCTTAAATGATTATACACTTACTGATAACAAAGGTCAAAAGATTGAACCAAGAGATTATCAGATTCGTGCAATAGAACATGGTCTTAAAACTAAATCGGCAATGTTGATATCACCAACAGCATCTGGTAAGTCACTTATTATCTATTGTCTTATGAGGTGGTATTTAGAAAATCACGATAAAAAGGTTTTAATTGTAGTACCAACAACATCTCTCGTTGAACAAATGTATTCAGATTTTGCAGCCTATGGACAATATGATGATGGCTATGATGAATCAATATGTCAAAGAATCTATTCAGGTGCACCTAAACATAACAATCCTGCAAGGGTTATTATATCAACTTGGCAATCAATTTACAAACTGCCTGGCACTTGGTTTTCGCAATATGGCGCAGTATTTGGAGATGAAGCACATAACTTTAAAGCTAAATCATTAACTAGTATTCTTACAAAACTACGAGATGCTGAATATAGATTTGGAACAACAGGAACATTAGATGGAACACAAACTCATAAGCTAGTTTTGGAAGGTCTATTTGGTCCTGCTTTTTATGTTACTACAACTAAGACTTTAATGGATACAAATGATCTTGCCCAATTAGATATTAAAGTGCTATTGTTAAAGTATAAAGACGAGCACTGTAGAATAGTGAATAAATATAAGTATCAGGACGAAATTGATTGGATTGTAAGATACGAAAATCGTAATAACTTTATTTCTAATCTTGCTCTTGATCAAGATGGTAATACACTTGTTCTATTTCAATTCGTAGAGAAACATGGAAAGCCACTATATGATATGATTTTGAATAAGGCACATAAGAGAAGAAAAGTCTTTTATGTATCTGGTGAAACAAATACTGATACTAGAGAACATATTCGTAAGATAACAGAGGAACAGAAAAATGCTATCATTGTCGCATCTCTGGGTACTTTTAGTACTGGTATTAATATTAGGAATCTACACAATATTATCTTTGCTTCACCTTCAAAGAGCCAGATCAAAGTTCTTCAATCAATTGGACGAGGATTGAGGAAGAGTGATGATGGTAAGAATACTATATTGTATGATATAGCAGATGATTTGCATTGGAAGAGTTCAAAGAATTATACGTTATTACACGCAGCTGAAAGAATTAAAATATACACTAAAGAACAGTTTACTTTTAACATTATAGAGATACCATTACCATGACATACAGTTTAGACGATATTAATATTCAATTATTCAAACTATCATCAGGAGATGAGATTATCTCTTTGGTGTATGAAGAACCAGAAGGAATGCTTATTGGACTAGAATCTCCTTTACTTCTTCATGTAAAAGTAACAGCTCAAAACCATTCCTATGCATTCAGTGATTGGTCGCCAATGGCTAAAAATAGAGGTAGGATTACCTTAAATCCAAGTCATGTAGTTTCTCAGGCAGAAGCAGATGATGAAATAAAAGAACGGTATATCCGAATGTGCTTACGCATGCGGGAAGATGAAGATGATCTTGAAGAAGAAGAAACTGAACAATTAAGAGACGATCAATTAGAATTGTATAGATCGATGATACCTAAGAAAGTATCGATACATTAGTATACTCCCTCTCTCCCCTAACACTCTATTATTATATCACATATTTGCTGAGATGTAAACGGCTTTCTGCAGATTTTGTGAAAATAATTTAGTCATCTTTTTCCTTTACAAGTGATTGAAACTGTGTTATAATAACTATATTAAAAATGAAATAAAGGAAACATAAATGGATATAAACTTACAAACCCACTTCAGGGATTTTCAATCAATCACGGATATTGACCTTAAAATCAAATACCTTAAGGATAATATGGACGACTTGTCCACATACAATATTCACGTCCCTGAACTAATTACGGCATGGGAATCTAACTCTTGGCCATGGAATAGACCTAAACAACTAGGGGAGTCTGAAACGGTATGAAACCAAAACAAAAACCACACTATGTAAATAACAAGGAGTTTTCACTGTCTGTGGTTGACTATGTGAAACTTGTAAATGAGGCGCAAGCAGCTGGAACTAAGCTTCCTATAGTTCCAGATTATATTGCAACTTGCTTTCTTAAGATCGCACAGGGCTTGTCACACAAGGCCAATTTTATTCGCTATACATATCGCGAAGAGATGGTAATGGATGCGGTAGAAAACTGTTTGAAAGCAATTACTAATTATAATATTGAAGCTGCAACACGCACGGGTAATCCTAATGCATTTGCATACTTTACACAAATATGCTACTATGCATTCCTACGTAGACTTGCAAAGGAGAAGAAACAGCAAGATATTAAATTCAAATATATTGAAAAAGCTGGTATAGAAGATTTTATTATAGGTGCGGATACCGATAGTACTATTGACTCTACCACAAGAGCCTTTGTTGATCAACTTCGAGATCGTATTTCAGTAGTACGTGGAAAAGATGAATCAATTAAAGAATTTGCAAAAGAAGAAAAGAAGAAAGAAAAGGCACGCAAAGCGGAAGGCCTGGAACTCTTCATGGGAAACTAAATGAAAATAGCAGTCTTGAATGACACCCACGCTGGTGTTAGAAATAGCTCAGACATATTTCTAAATTATCAAAAGAAGTTTTACGAGGATCAGTTCTTTCCATATTTGAAAGAACATGGCATTACACAGATCTTGCATCTGGGTGATTACTATGACCATCGTAAGTTTATTAACTTTAAAACACAAAACGAAAATAGGAAGATGTTCCTTGAACCTATGAGAGATCTAGGTATAACTATGGACATTATCCCTGGCAATCATGATGTATTCTATAAGAATACTAATAACCTTTGTTCATTAAAAGAGTTACTTGGTTACTATACAACTAACGTTAACATAATCATGAAGCCTACTGTAGTAGACTATGATGGTTTGCGTATTGCATGTATTCCATGGATCAATAATGAAAACTACGATTCTACTATGAAGTACCTATCTAAAGTGGATGCTGACTGGGTAGGATCTCATCTAGAGCTTGAAGGCTTTGAAATGATGAGAGGTGTAACTAATACACATGGTATGAGTAAGAATACATTTAAACGATTTGAATGTGTTATGTCAGGCCATTTCCATACTAAATCAGCACAAGATAATATACACTACCTAGGCTCGCAATTCGAGTTTACATGGGCAGATGCTAGTGATCCTAAGTACTTTCATATTATCGATACTGAAGATCGCTCACTTACACCTATCAGAGTAAATCAAACTCTGTTCAAAAAAGTCCTTTACAATGATGACAAAATGGATTATAATAACTATAATTGTAATGAACTAATAGATAAGTTCGTAAAGGTTGTAGTTGTAAATAAGGCAGATCATTTTATGTTTGATCGGTTTATTGACCGTATTCAAGGTATTGATCATCATGACTTAAAGATTGCAGAAACCTTTGACGAGTATCTTGGTGAAAATGTAGTTGATGAGGGTATATCAGTTGAAGATACTACTGAACTTCTTGACTCATATGTTGAAGCTGTTGAAACTGAATTGGATAAAGAAAGAATGAAAGTCTTAATGAGAGGGTTATATGTTGAAGCTCAGAATAGTGAGGTTCTATGATTAAGTTTAAGTCAGTAAATTGGAAGAACTTTCTTTCAACAGGTAATAATGTAACTCACATTGATTTAGTCAAATCTCCGTCCACCCTAGTGGTTGGTCAGAATGGCGCTGGTAAGAGTACATTACTTGATGCACTGTCGTTTGGATTGTTTGGTAAACCTCATCGGTCGATCTCTAAGAACCAGCTGGTCAATACTATAAACAAAAAGCATACTATTGTTGAAGTTGAATTCGAAGTTGGTGTTCATAAGTTTAAGATTGTCCGTGGTATTAATCCTGGCAAGTTTGAGATTTGGCAGAACGGCAATATGATTAATCAATCGTCTACTGCTAGGGATTATCAAAAGTTCCTTGAGACTAACATATTGAAATTAAACCATAAATCATTCCATCAAATTGTAGTGCTAGGTTCTTCATCATTCATACCATTTATGCAGTTGAATCAAGGTAATCGTCGAGATGTAATTGAAGACCTATTAGACATTCAAGTATTCTCTAAAATGAATAGTATCCTTAAAGATAAGATCTCTAAGAATAAAGAAGAAATCAATGATGCTAATTACCGTCTCGAATTGGCTAAAGAGAAGATTACTATGCAAAGGAAGTATATAAGGGATATTACTGAGATTAATGAAGCATCCATTGCCGAGAAAGGGAGTCTGGTCATCAAGAACAGAGATGAATGGGTATCTTTACAATCAATGAACACAGAGTCATTCAGAGTGATTGAAGAAAAAGAAGGTCCTCTAACCCTTAGTCTATCAACCCTTCATGACAAAAAACAGTCCCTTTTAGGCTATTCTGGGCAGTTTAAGCAGCAAATACAGGGTGTAGTTAAGGAAGCAAAGTTCTACGAGGACAACGAAGAGTGCCCTACATGCAACCAGACCATAGAAGAAGAGTTAAGGCAAAATAAGCTTAAAACTGCTCAAAGTAAGGCAAAAGAATTACAAGATGCAATGGATAAGATATCAGCAGAAGGTGCAGAGGTAGAAGCTTCTATTGAAGAAATTAATACTGAAATGGCTAAAATACGTGAATTAAATTCTGGTATTTCTGCTAATAATATGGCTATTGAAAGATGCCAAAGAGAGATTACAGCACTTGAAGCTGATATAAATAAACTTACTGGAAGCGAAGGTGATCTAGGTCAAGCTAATAAAGACTTGAACGATGTCATATCTGAACGCGATACTCTTGGTGAGCTTAAACTTAGACTCATGGAAGAGAAGAGTTATTCAGACGCTGCTGGTGAAATGCTAAAAGATACTGGTATCAAAACAAAAGTAATTAAACAGTATCTTCCAGTCATGAACAAGTTGGTTAATCAATACCTTCAAGTTCTTGACTTCTTTGTTTCGTTTAATCTCGATGAAAATTTCAACGAGGTGATTAAGTCAAGACATCGTGATGCATTTAACTATGCATCGTTTTCTGAAGGTGAAAAGCAACGTATCGATTTATCATTGCTATTTACTTGGAGGCAAATTGCGAAGATGAAAAACTCTACATCAACTAATCTTTTGATTCTTGATGAGACTTTTGATTCCTCGTTAGATCATGATGGTATTGACAATTTGATGAAGATACTTGGAACACTAGAAGATGATAGTAATGTATTTGTGATATCACATAAAGGTGATTTGCTGGACGGCAAGTTCAGATCCAAGATTGAATTCGTTAAAGAGCACAACTTTTCAAAGGTAGCGTAATGCAAGTAAAATTAGTAAGTCATTCAGTTCCAACTGAAGAATATCGTATTCAAGGAATTGAAGACACCCAAGACTTGGTAGCATACACAGCTCGTGTATCTAATCCAGGCAATCAAACAAATAAGCAAACAGCAGATAAACTTATCAAATACCTAATGAAGAATGACCATTGGTCTCCATTAGAAATGGCTAGTGCTTGTTTGGAAATAACAACAACCCGTGACATTGCTCGTCAAATCCTACGGCATCGCTCGTTCTCATTCCAAGAGTTCTCTCAGCGTTATGCTAATCCGGATAAAGAACTAGCAGGAGCTTTTATAACCCGTGAAGCAAGGTTACAAGATCCAAAAAATAGGCAGAACTCTATTGAGATCGAAAATGATCCTAATATCCAGTTGAATGCCAAACAACAAGAGTTAGTAACTGATTGGCAAAGACGTCAACACTCAGTCACTAATGCAGCTAAAGCCGCTTATGAGTGGGCTATTGAAAACGGTATCGCTAAAGAACAAGCAAGAGCAGTATTGCCTGAAGGTATGACTGTTTCTCGTATGTACATGAATGGTACCCTTAGATCATGGGCTCATTTCATTAGCTTACGATCAGGAAATGGAACACAAAAAGAATGCATGGAAGTAGCAAAAGCGTCCGCAAAGGCATTAGAACCAATATTTCCAATGATAGTGGACTTCGTAAAGTAACATATACTCAAAGAGACTGGGATCGAACTGTCGGTTGGGGATCAGTCCCTGAGAAATATAAATTGAAAAAAAGTGAAAAAAAGTGAAAAAAGTCCTTTACATTTCAGTGAAACTGTGATAGAATATATCTATCAAATGGAAAATTAAATGTTTTTCGATTGAAATGGAAGGAGACTAATGATGATTGTAAATAACTCTAAATCAATATTGGCTAAATTATTGGCCAAAGAGAACATTAATATAGTTCATGGTAACTATAGAACTGCTTTCTTTGATGTTGAAAAGCGTACCTTAGGTTTACCATTGTGGGATAACCTTAAAGATGTATATGACCTGTTGGTCGGACATGAAGTAGGTCACGCTCTTGAAACACCACCTGAAGGTTGGCATGATGCTAATGTAGAAATACCTGGCTGTCCTCGTAGCTACATTAACGTTGTGGAAGATGTTCGTATTGAAAAGTTGATTCAACGTCGCTATCCTGGTTTGGTATCATGCTTTAAGCGTGGTTACCAAAAACTATATGATGATGACTTCTTTGGTGTTAGTGAAATACCAGAGTTAACTTCTGATTATGTAAACTTGATTGATAGGATTAATCTAAAAGCTAAACTACGTGAACTAATTAGTGTTGAGTTTCTTGACAGTGAAAGGGATCTAGTTAATGAAGTCTTCGCAGTGGAAACTTGGGAAGATGTGCTTGAAGCTTGTAGAAAGCTTTATGCATATGCGTTAGAAAATCAAACAAAGTCTCCTTCCATGCCTAATAATAGCAATGAGGAACAAAATGAAAATATGGACCCGACTGCTGAGGCAGCTGAGACTAGCTCTAATAAACCTAGAAGCATGGATGATAATGCAGAAGGTGAAGAGAAGAATAAGAAAGGCGCAAGCAGTTCGAATGAAGAAACTGAAGAACAGAATGAAAGTGATGAAGTAGAAGAAAAAAGTTCTGAAGGTGGTAATGACTACGACCAAAGTGAGTCTCAAACTGATAAAGCATTCCGTGAAAACGAACATAAGCTTTTGTCACAAGACGAAAATGGTCGTATGGTAGATGTATGTAATGGCTTTACTAAAGCACAACTTAATGATATGATTATAGGTTATAGACAAGTTGAAGCTGCTAGAGATAAACTAGAAAGTGAAGTTGATCATACTCCTCGCTGGAACAGAAACAGTACAAGTCCTAGCATTGAAAATGCCTTTATTGATTTTATGAATGAGAACAAAAAAGTTGTTCAAATCATGTCCAAAGAATTTGAAATGCGTAAAGCAGCTTGGAGATCTAGTAGGGCACAGACAGCTCGATCTGGTTCTTTAGATGTCAATAAGCTATATTCTTACAAATATACTGACGACATTTTTAAGCGTATGACTAACCTTCCAGATGCTAAGAATCATGGTATGTTTATGTTGGTTGACTATTCTGGATCTATGAATAACACTCTTAGCTCAGTCATAAAGCAAATTGTAGTACTTTCTATGTTTTGTCGTAAGGTTAATATTCCATATGAAGTCATGGGATTTACTACAAGACGTGGTGAAGCAGGCGATCCAAGGACAGTACCTTATGGCCATGTTGATCATACAGATGTTCGACTCTTTACTGTTGCATCGTCTTCATTAAACAAACCTGATCAAGATAAATGTATCCGTCAAATGTATAACAATGCTTATAGATTAGAAAATGGATGTTGGCCAACTCAATCAAGTGCTGAAGAGTTAGGTGGTACACCATTAGATGAAGCTTTGATTGCAATGCCTCATTTAATAGAAAAGTTTACTAAAAAGTACAATATTCAAAAGACTAACTTTGTTCTTCTTACTGATGGTGCAGGTAGCAGACTTTACACTAAACGTCATGAAAAAGAAATGGAAATAGATTCTTGCAATCGTGCAGGATATGCTATCAATATTATGGGTAACTTAGTAAAAACTAATAGCAATACTAAACTAACAAAAGCCTTACTTAATAATCTTAAGAAGCATTACTGTTCATCTATAACAGGTTACTTTTTAGCAAATGCTAGGCACGATTTTAATTATGCTTTAACAAATGCTAATAGTAAAATCTCATGGGATGATACTAACCTAGCTCGTAGAAAGTTTATGAAAGAGAAGTACTTTGCACTAGACAACGTATTAGGTTACGATAGATACTTTATACTTCGTAATGATCGTAAGTCATTGGATACTACAACCGAAGATTTTGAAGTACGTGATAATGCTAAGAAAGGTGAAATAGCTAGAGCATTTAAGAAGTTTGCTAACTCAAAGAAAGCTAATAGAACATTGGCAGTTAAGTTCGCGGAGACGGTCGCATAGCTCAGCTGGATAGAGCGCTGGTCTACGAAACCAGAGGCCGGGAGTTCGAATCTCTCTGCGACCACCAAAAATAAAATGAAAAAAAGTGAAAATAATCCTTTACATTTGCCGAAAAGTATGATATAATATACTTATTAAAATGGAAAATTGATGGAGACTATATTATGAAAAAAGAACTTACATTCTCACAAAGAGCATTGCTCGAAAAGGTTGCCGCAACTTACCCATCACGGGTAGAGTTTCGTAAACCTGAACTTAAGATCATTGCTGATCAAATGAGTATTGCACATAAAGACGTAGACAGGATTTTTGATCTTGGTTCTAAAGTTCGTTATGGTGTATACAATTTGCAAGCACAGATCTTACCTTTTCAAAATAAACCTACTATTCAGGAGAAGCCTCAAGTGCCAACTAACGTTCAATCAATTATGAACGATGAGATCTTCATTCCAAGCGTAGATAAGTATTTTGTGCAATGGGGTCATTTTAGCGATGTTAAAGCTATTATTGCCTCTAATTCTTTCTATCCAACTTACGTTACTGGTCTTTCAGGTAATGGTAAAACAATGATGATTGAGCAAGCTTGCGCTAAAGCAAATAAGCACTACATCAGAGTTCAAATTACACCTGAAACTGACGAAGACGATTTGATTGGTGGATTCCGTTTAGTTAATGGTGAAACTGTTTTTGCTGAAGGTCCAGTTATTAAAGCTATGAAACAAGGCGCACTACTTCTTATTGATGAACTCGATCGTGGTTCAAATAAGATTATGTGTCTTCAAGGTGTACTTGAAGGTAAGCCTGTTCTTATTAAAAAGACTGGTGAAATTGTAGCACCTGCCAAAGGTTTTAATGTTATGGCTACAGCAAACACTAAAGGTAAAGGATCAGAAGATGGTAGGTTTATCGCAGCCAATATCATTGATGAAGCTTTCCTTGAAAGGTTTACTATTACAATGGAACAGCCATATCCTTCTGCTGGTACTGAAAAGCGTATCATTGTTAAGCACATGGAAAAGTTTAATAAGAAAGATGCAGAATTTGCAGAGTTACTTACTGTTTGGTCTGAGACTATTCGTAAGACTTTTGAAGATGGTGGTGTAGATGACTTAGTCTCTACAAGACGTCTTTGCCATATTGTTCAAACATATTCGATCTTTGGTGATCGTAATAAAGCCATTGAACTTTGTGTTAACAGATTTGATCAAGATACTAAAGAAGCATTCATTGATCTATTTGAAAAAGTGGATGGTACAACATCTGAAACATCAATAATCGACGATGCAGAAATGAGTATCGATGAAATATTAGAGGACATTGAATAATGGTAGATTATAAGTTTAACGAAGGTTCACTTATCAGAGAACTTAAAGAATATATTGATGGGACTTATAGCGGTCACTACTCAAAAAACAAATTTCAGTCAACTGAATTCATTATTGACTGTGGCCATGGAATGGGTTTCTCTTTAGGTAATGTATTAAAGTATGCTCAAAGGTATGGTAAAAAAGATGGTGCTAACCGTAAAGATATTATGAAAATCTTGCACTACGCCCTTATTGCTTTACATCAGCACGATGAAGATCATAAAGAAGATGATTATGAAAAAGGTCAAGCTGAATGCACTTTTGGGGTTTACAATTCGCCTCAAATGGTATATAATACTAATTACAATATGAAAATCAATGGAGATACTAAATAATGAAACTATCTAATGAAACCCGTGATGTGTTGAAAAACTTCGCATCAATCAATTCAAATATCGTATTTAACGGTGGAAACGAAATCAAGACTATGAGCGAGGCAAAGAACATTATGTCTACCGCTACTGTAGCTGAAACTTTCCCCGACAACCTATTAGGTATCTATGACCTAAACGAGTTCCTCGGAGTCCTAGGCATGTTTGATGACCCTGAGTTGCAGTTCTCATCTGATTATAATTCTGTCAAAATTGTACAGGATCGTAAATCAGTTAATTACTTCTTCTCGGATCCTTCCATTTTAACATCTCCATCAAAGGTCATCACCATGCCGGACCCTGAGGTTACACTTACGCTGACTGCCGATAATATCGCCCAAATGCGAAAGGCAGCGTCAGCTCTTGGAGTTAGCGATGTAGTCATCACTGCTAATCCAGGCGATGCACACATCACTATTCGAGTAACTGATGTGGAAGATGCTACGGCCAACAACTTTGAGCTGTCAGTCGATGGACCCCAAGCGAGTGTCCCATATCGATTCATCTTTAATATCGCTAACTTCAAGATTATTCAAGGCGACTATAATGTTCGTATTTCGTCTAAGCTAATCTCTAGTTGGACTAATGAAAACACAGCGGTAGAATACTTTATCGCTTTGGAAAAGGCTTCTAACTATGGAGGATAATATGACTGAAGCACCGCAACTAAACATTAATGATCTTATATCTATGGTAAAGATCATTGATGCTTGCTCTGAACGAGGAGCATTCAAAGGTAATGAAATGGGATCAGTTGGTGCAGTTCGAGATAGAATTGCTGCATTCGCTGAAGCAAATCAACCAGTGGAAGAACCACAGGAGAATGATAATGAAGACCTTGGTGATACTAACGACGGGGATGCTCCTGTCGACACAGACATTAGCAACGACTAATTGTGAATACACACACCAAGTAGGTGGAAACTTTACGCATAAGATTGAGTCAATGACCAATTATCAGCGTAAGGTTTTCCCTTATGTCGAAGATACTAGAGCGTGTGTAGTTTCAATGAATGTAACAATTGAAGGTATAGAATATCACACCAAAGGTAAATTCGTATTTGGTCCTGATCAAACTGAAACAAATGCTTGTATGCATGCTGAAGTAAGGGCTAAAGAAAATATCATTAAACAAGTTTCACCTGAGATACTAATTGCTAATACCGCAATGGATTGTAAACCAGATGAACCAGTAGTAAGTGAATATGTTCACCCAGCAGATGCTGACATTACTACACACCCTGACTTTATGAAAGGTTGGGCAAAACCAGTTCCACAAAAGTCGAATAAAGTATTTAACTTTGGAAACATGGCTAGTAGCATTGGGTTACTAGTGACTATATTGAAGTAGTATATTATGGAGAGAAAATTGAAATCATACTTCCTAACCTTACCACTTGCAGCGGTTGCTCTTGCTGCATGTAGTAGTAATGAAAAAATCACTCAAGCAGTCGTTATTAAAGAACAACGTGAGATGGTTGAAAAACAAATTGATAGAATGCCTAAATGGTTTACCAAAATTCCTGTAAAAGACGAAAGCATTTTTGCAGTAGGTACTGCCGTAACTCCTGACCTACAGTTAAGTTACGATATTGCAGTACTTAATGCTAAGACGACTTTGGCTGATAGGATTAATGGTAAAGTTCGTTCTCAAACTAAAAACTTTATTGCTAAAGTAGGATCCACTGATCTTGATGTAGCAACACTAAATGAAGTTGAAAAGGTCACTAAGAATATTATTGCTGATGTAGATGTTGCAGGCTATGCAGTATCAGAGGCTGAAGTATTCCCTGATGGTACTCAATACCGTGCATTTGTTCTTCTTGAGTATAATGACCTTGAAGCAAATAAGATTATTGTAAATCGTCTTCGTAAAGACCGTTTGCTTTATTCTAAGCTAAGATCAAATAAGGCATTCAAAGAATTAGACGAATCGGTTAATGAAGTCAAAGAAGACGAATCTAACCAGTCTGAAATGAACCTAATTTTAGAAGGATTAGTACCAAATGGTTAAACAAATAACAACTGCTGGTTTCATGACATTAAGTGCATGTCATCCAGCTTTAGCACATGAACCTAATGTCACAGACTATAATAAGTCTGTGATTAATCAAGTTCCCTATAATGTAGAAGTCTGTAGGGATGTAACAGTATCTGGTGATAAAACCGGTGATATGCTTAAAGGTGCTATCATTGGTGGTATTATTGGTAATAACGTAACTAAAAACGTAGACAATGGAGGAACAGTTGGAGCATTACTTGGTGGTATGCTTGGGCATTCAAATAGTAGCGCTAGTGGTGGTACTAAGAGAGTGTGCAATGTTGAAACACGCTATAAGGAAGAGTCTTTAACTCTTTACTCACATAGCAAAATTACTTTTGAGTGGATGGGAAAAACCTATACAGTACAGTTTCGAAAATAACTGTTTACAAACGCTCAAAAGTGTGATATAATATATCTTTATAATGGAGAAAGTGAATGAGTGTTGAATTCCTATGGGTTGAAAAGTATCGCCCACAAACAATTAATGAGTGTGTTCTTACTGATGAAATGAAGAACACATTCCAAGCGATCCTGGATACAGGTGAGCTTCCTAACATGATGTTCAATGGAACAGCTGGTACAGGTAAAACCACCGTAGCTCGAGCATTGTGTAGTGAACTTAATCTTGACTATATTGTAGTGAATGGTTCTGAAGAAGGAAACATTGATACACTACGTGGTAAGATTAAACAGTTCGCATCTTCTGTTTCACTGCAAGGCGGGTACAAGGTAGTAATTCTGGATGAGGCTGATTACCTTAATCCTCAATCAACCCAACCCGCCTTGCGTGGATTCATTGAAGAATTTTCAAACAATTGTAGGTTTATCCTTACATGTAACTTTAAGAATCGTATCATTGAACCACTTCATTCAAGATGTTCAGTATATGACTTTAGTATTCCAAAAGAACACAAAGCTGGTATTGCTCATAAGTTCTTTGTTAGGTTACAAAGTATCTTAAAAGATGAAGGCGTAGAAGCTGAACCAGCTGTAGTAGCTAATATCGTTAACAAACATTTCCCAGACTTTCGTAGAGTGCTTGGTGAAAGTCAGCGTTATAGCGTATCTGGTAAGATTGAAGCCTCATCAATTACTCTTATTCAAGATCAAACAGAGTTAACAAGCCATCTTAAAAACAAAGACTTTAAACGTATGAGATCATGGGTTGCTAATAATATTGATGTTGAACCACAACAAATCTTTAGAATGATCTATGACAATATGGCCACTATGGCTCAGCCACATTCTATTCCACAACTAGTTCTTATTCTTGCTGACTATCAGTATAAGAATGCATTTGTAGCCGATCATGAATTAAACATGGTTGCTTGCATGACGGAGCTTATGGCCAATGTCGAGTTTGCTTAATACGATGTGGAGAATATGGGCTAAGACAATTGGCAGCAAAATCGGCGATACCAAAGAAAGCGATATTGCTGCTATTCTAAGAACTGTTTGGGTTATAACTCACCTTGTGGCGTGTTTCTTTATTATTGCGCACAATGGTACTAAATTAGGATGGTTTTAATATGAATCCGTTTGAATACTTAAATGCTATCAACAACACCAAGAAAGATCTTATGGTGGATGAAGAAGCTGAAAAGAAGTATAATGCATTTATGGTTAATAGAGGTCTATCATACTTTTATGATACAGCTTTGTTAGCTAATGAAATGAACCGTAACCACCACTTAGATAATCGCCTCCAATTCGATTTTCTTATAAATACAATTAGGAAACAAAAGCGTTTTAGCAAGTGGTTGAAAGCAGATAAGACTGACTCATTAGAAGCAGTCAAAGAATATTATGGTTATAGCAATGAAAAAGCTCGCCAAGCTCTCACCTTACTAAACGATGAACAGATTAATGTATTGAAACAAAAGGTGACTAAAGGTGGAAGATCAAAATAACGAAGTACAGGAGTGGACACCAGCTATGATGCTGGAAGTCGTGCTTAATGAACCAGATGATTTTCTTAAAGTGCGTGAAACACTTACTCGTATTGGCGTAGCATCTCGTAAAGATAATATGCTATATCAATCTTGCCATATTTTACATAAGCAAGGCAGATATTTTATCACACACTTTAAAGAACTATTTTTGTTAGATGGGAAACCATCTAATCTTATGGAGAATGATATTGAGCGTAGGAACACAGTTGCGACGTTACTGTCGGACTGGGGACTTATAACTATTGTCAACAATGAGCAAGCAAAAGAAAAAGCTCCATTACGACAAATCAAAATCATTTCCTATAAGGATAAAGATTCGTGGCAACTTTGTCCCAAGTATAATATTGGAACAAATAAGTAGTCATAGAATTACAAGTAAGTAATTTGCTTGTATAAATAAAAGTGGACGCCGCGCAAGCGGGTCTTAATATAACCTTGCTTAAGTCATAGGAGGTAACACATGACAGGTAATTTCGCATACCCACGAAACGCGTTTTTAGGTTTCGATCACATCTTTGATAGGCTGGAACAGGTCCATGCCCATGCAAAGGATACATATCCCCCACACAACGTTGTCAAAGTCGATAATATGAACTACATTGTAGAGCTAGCAGTTGCTGGTTTTAATGAAGAACATATTGATATCGCAGTAGAAGACCACGTGCTTACTATTAAAGGAGATCGTCCAGCTCGGAGATCACCGGAAGAGTATGTTCACAAAGGGATTAGTGCTCGAAAGTTCAACAAATCGTATCGCCTTAGCGAATACACGGAAGTCACTGGTGCAGAAATGAAGGATGGAATACTAGCAGTAAAGTTAGAAGTAGTCCTACCTGAAGAGAAGCGACCTCGTAAAATCAAAATCAATTCTAATTACGAGGACAGTAATAATGACAGCAATAGCACTACAAAGCCTGAACTTCTCAGGGAAAATACTTGAGAAATTTCTCAATTCGATTAAAGCCACTCTCAGGAGTATGATGATTGGTTATATGATTGGTCGACAAAAGTCTGCTAATCGTATGATTGCCGAACAACTTATTTGTGAGTATCGAGGCCATACAGTGGAATCACTTACGGCTGAGCTTAATGCTAAAACATTAAGAGACTATCAATGATTGGTCTATTAAAAAGGTGGTGGAAGACTACTAGGATGAGTCCTATTGAAAGGTACCTAGCACAATCTTCTGACTTAGTTGAATTGGAAAGGCGCCAGCGTCAACTTCAATTGAAGGGATTCAAGCTATGAGATCATTCATAGCTAGTATCTTAAAATCATTTGAAGCGCATAGGTTAGCATCAGTCGGTAAGTTTGACGAAGCTAGAGACCTTATGCTTGGTAAATAAATATCTTTGAGAGCCGTTTCGGCGGCTCTCATTCTTTATAACATGGGAGTCTATATTATGGACAATATTAAAATCGTGCGTCTTACAACAGGCGAAGAGCTTATCTGCTCAACTAAAGTTTCTTCTACAGGCTACACTCTTAAAGATGTGGCAATCCTAATACCAACACAGAACAATCAACTAGGTTTAGCTCCATTCATGGCATATTCAGATGCTAAAGATGGAATTGAAACACAATCTAAGAACGTTATGTTTGTTGTAGAACCAGTTGCTGAGCTTAAACAACAGTATCAAGCAATGTTTTCAAAGATCATTACACCAAATAAATTGATAGTTTAGTAAAATAATCCTTTACATTTGCGTAAAGATGTGTTATAATATACTTACATTATGGAGGTTTGACTTTGAAATTCTATACATCTATCAATCGATACGGTAATCAGCTCTTATATCGTGGCTATGAAAACAACCAGCCCGTTATGCGTAAGATCAAATATGAGCCTACGCTCTATGTAAAATCTCAAAAGCCTGAAACTGGTCTCAATAGCTTAGATGGTGTGGTAATTGAACCACGTCTATTTGATACTATGAGGAATGCTCGTGACTTCTTAAAAACATATGAAGACGTTGACAGCTTTAACATCTATGGTTCTACTAACTATGTAAATGCTTATATTGCAGAAACATGGCAAGATGAAATTGAATTTGACCGTGAACGTATTAACATAACTTCAATTGATATTGAGGTTCAATCTGATAATGGTTTCCCAGAACCTGACGAAGCTGCACAACCTATTATCTCTATTGCTTGCAAAAACAATATTGATAACGTGTACTTTGTCTGGGGATTTGGCGACTATGACACTTCAAAGTCTATTATGCAAGATTGTGAAGTTGTTTATCGTAAGATGGATAACGAACTACATTTGCTATCAGACTTTCTTAAGTGGTGGAACTCACCTGCTCACTGTCCAGACGTAATCACCGGTTGGAACGTACGTGGGTTTGATGTACCATACATGGTTAATCGTATTACTAAAGTTCTTGGTGAAGGTCAAGCAAATCGTCTTTCACCTTGGGAACATGTCAACGAGCGTACTATAAAGTTTAAAGGTCGTGATCTTACTACCTATGAGCTATATGGTATTGTTACGCTTGATTACATGGATATGTTCAAAAAGTTTGGTTATGCGTATGGCCCACAAGAATCATATTCACTTAATCATATTTCCCACGTGGTACTTGGTGAAAACAAATTGTCTTATGAAGAACATTCTTCTTTACACGGTTTGTACAAAGCTGACTTTCAAAAGTTTATTGACTATAATATTAAAGATGTTGAATTGGTTGATCGCCTTGAAGATAAGATGGGTCTCATTACTTTGGTAATGACTATTGCCTATAAAGCTGGTATCAACTATATGGATACGTTTGGTACTACATCAATGTGGGATACCATTATCTATCGTACTCTTGCCAAAAAGAATATATTTCCTAATGTTGATAAGATTGCGGGTAACACTAGCTATATAAAAGCTGGTGCAACTGATGGTGAAGATCTAACAAGTTTTGCTGGTGGTTACGTTAAAGCCCCGCAAGTTGGTTTACATGACTGGGTAGTATCATTTGATTTGAATTCACTATATCCTAACATTATTGTCCAATGGAACATGTCACCAGAAACTATTATATCTGGTACTACACTTGGTGTTACTCCAGATACGTGCTTAGGTGGTTACAATACGGAAAACCCAGACAAATCTACTTCTATGGCAGCTAATGGTGTTCACTTTAAGAAAGATAAAGTTGGTGTTCTACCATCTTTGATTATTGATTACTATGCTGAACGTCGTATCATTAAAGATAAAATGCTTGCTGCTCAACAAGAACGTCAGGGTATTGATCCTAGTCAAAAACAAGAAATCTATCGTATTGAACGTGACATGAATCGATTTGAAAATCAGCAAATGGCTATTAAGATTATGATGAATAGTTTATATGGCGCACTTGGCAACAAATGGTTCCGCTATAATGATATTTCTATGGCTGAAGCTATTACATTATCTGGTCAATACGCTATTCGTTTTGCTGAAAATACTGTTAATGATCATATGAATAAGCTGCTTGAAACTGATAAAGACTATGTCATTGCAATTGATACTGATTCGCTATATGTTAACTTTGGTCCATTAGTTAAAAAGCTAAATCCAAAAGACCCAGTTGCTTTCCTTGATAAGATTTGCCAAGAAAACTTTGAGGTGATTATTAAAGAGTCTTATAAGACACTGTTTGATCGAATGGATTGTGCTCGTCCACGTATGGAAATGGGTCGTGAAGCTATTGCTGATGTTGGTATATGGACTGCTAAAAAGAGGTACATTCTAAATGTTCACAACAATGAAGGTGTGGCTTATGCTCAGCCTAAGCTTAAGATTATGGGTATTGAGGCGATTAAATCCTCAACTCCATCTCAATGTCGTGATGCTCTTAAAGCTCTTTTCAAAGTCATTGTAACTGGTTCTGAAACTAAAACACAAGATGCTATTCGTCAGTTTAAACAACACTTCTTTAGTTTACCAGCACATGAAGTTGCATTTCCTCGTGGTGTAAGTGATATTGATAAATGGACACGCAAGTCAGGTTATGCTAAAGGTACACCTATTCATGTTCGTGGTGCTATTCTTCATAACCAATCTATCAAGGAAAAGTCTCTTACAAACAAGTATGAACCTGTTCGTAATGGTGACAAGGTCAAGTTTTGTTATCTTAAGAAGCCGAATCCAATAAAAGAAAACGTTATCTCTTTCGTTGATTTCTTACCACCTGAGTTACAGCTTGACAAGTTCATTGACTATGAGTTACAATTTCAAAAGACTTTCTTGGATCCTATTGACCCGATCCTTACATCTATTGGCTGGTCGCAAGAAGAACAAGCTACATTGGAGGCATTTTTTGGTTAAGCAAACAATAAAAGAAAAGATACGTCAAAGACGATCTCAGATGTTAGTTCATTCATATATCTACTATGAGAAAGATGATTGTATTGTCGATGACTTTCAGTGGCAAGAATGGGCTAATGAACTAAGAGATCTACAGAATAATAATCCAAATGAATGCAATATAGGATTCTATGACAAAGAGTTTGAAGGATGGACTGGAGCTGGAGGTTCTCACTTACCTTTACAAGATCCTAAAGTAATTGCAAAAGCTATGAAAGTTTTCCTTTACAATGACAACAAAGTGTGATATAATATATCTAGAAATGGAGAAAGATAATGAGTAAAGATTGGGCTAAAGATATTGAGGGCATGCATACTAAGTATGGTGTTGATCAATGGATGGGCATGAAATTAATGAATGTAGATACAGAAACTCTTCGTAAGTTTCTTGAGTTTCGCCTTGCATTTATCAAAGAAGAACTGGATGAAACAACACAAGCTGTAGCTAATAATGATCCTGAAGAGATTGTTGATGGTCTTATTGATCTATGTGTTGTTGCAATTGGTACACTGGATGCTTTTGGTGTAGATGCTCACAAGGCATGGGATGAAGTACTAAAAGCTAATATGAACAAAGAAGTTGGTGAAAAAGCTGAGAGGCCTAATCCTCTTGGACTACCAGATCTCGTAAAGCCTAAGGGATGGGAATCACCAAGTCATGAAGGAAATCATGGTTGTCTCGACTACACTTTTTAAGAGTATATACGATAACAAAACTGATACTCGATTAGTCTTCAAAAACTTTGAAGCTTTTGAAGAGTCATTGTATTTGTTATCAGAGCGACCTATTGCATCTAAAAAAGATGCACCTTTGATGTCACCTGCAGTTTATATGCCATACACCACACGAGCAAATGCTAATGTAACTGAGTGGGCTGGCTGGGCTGCAGTTGATGTTGATGAACATAAATTTGAAGGAGACTTACAAAATGAACTTGCCTCTTTATATGGTAATTGGTATTACATTTGTTATAGTACTGCAAGCTCTACCCGCGATCATCCGAAGTTCAGGCTTGTCTTCCCTCTTAAAGGAAGAGTTAGAGCAAGCAGAATTAGAAAGTTTTGGTACGCACTCAACACACTCCTTGACTCAATTGGAGATCGACAAACTAAGGATCTTTCAAGAATGTATTACGTCCCAGGCAAATATGCTAACGCATACAACTTTATATTCAGTAATACTAACGGTTCTTATCTTGATCCTGATGCTTTAATTGATAAGTTTCCATTAGCTGAAAAGAAAAAGGGTGCATCATTCTTTGATCGATTACCTGAAGAAATACAAAACCAAATTGTTGAGCATCGCAAAAACTCTGCCAACAATACAGAGATTAATTGGACTTCATATCATGATTGTCCATTTGTAAATAGAAAGTTAGTGGCAGAATATAAGACCATTAACGAAACAGGATGGTATCATGGACTATATCGTATCATGGTATCTATTGCTGGTAATGCTGTAAGTAGTAACTATCCAATTACAGCACATCAGATCGCAGAGCTCTGTAAAGAGATTGATAATGAAACCGGCCAGTGGTATGATTCACGGCCACTTGAAAAGGAGGCAGACCGAGCAATCGAGTTTGTATATAAAAATGCTTAATCTAAAACCACATCTAACTGGTGCACGATTTGTGGACCATGATACTATTGAAAGACGTACTCACTGGCAAGCTAGTGGTATTATTGAAAACAAACCTGAATGGGATACACGTACTAATGAAACAATCTACCACCAGACTTACAACTCTATGGCGTGTGAGATTGGAGTTGCGAATGCTTTACCAAATGGTATGTTAAATGAAACTAAATTCAACCATAAAGATCGAAGCACATATGCTTGGGATGTCAAACAAGATAACACCAACTTTGAAATTAAATGGATGAGTCTAGAGTCTGATTGGTGGTCATTCAATCCACCTGTAGTTGATAAGATACTTCGTAATTACGATGCAGGCTATCCGGATTATATTATTGTTGCTACTAACGTAGTAAGCGGTACTGGCTTTGCTGTATATCCAAGGTTGCTAATCAACCCAGCTTCTTTCAAAGAGTATGTAACTAAGTCTAAATTCTCAAACTATAAGTCACATTACTATAATCATAAGATGTCTGAGTATGATGGTGAGTGCCAAGTATATAACGAAGGGATCGTAAAAGAATTGAAAAAAAGTGAAAAAAGTCCTTTACAATACGCATAAAGTATGTTATAATATACTTATAAAATGATAAATGGAAGGAAATCAAATGTCATATAACTATAAAGTACTTGAATCTGTTCTTAAAAATATTGCTAAGGATAGTTCAACTGAAAACATCTATGATCAAATTGAACGTCTTACAACTGATGAAATCCGTAAGATGAAAGATCTCTTTGCTATCATGGATCAAGCTGGTTCTGATAAAATTCAACACATGGGAGAATAATGTGAAGTTTGATAAAGAAAAACCACCTATGGCTTTGATTCCTCCTGAAGCGCTTTACGATATTGCTAAAGTGTTTCGCTTTGGTGCTGAAAAGTATGGATATAATAATTGGCGTGATGATGGTCACAACACACAGGCCAACCGCACGTATTCTTCTATTCAACGCCATTTGAATGCTTTTTGGTCAGGTGAGGATATTGATCCAGACTCTGGGTTACCTCACCTTGCCCATGCTACTACACAACTAATGATTTTAATGATACATATGCAAGAACATCCTGAAATGGATGATCGTTATAAACCTAAGGATAAAAAATGAGATTAATGACTGTTTCAGATATTCGTCAGTATTTCATCGATGAATTACGTGACAAAGCTTTTACCGAAGATCGTACAGGTCAAAAGACCGTTGAGCTTCTCGGCGCTTCCTTCCTTGCCGATGAACCTGCGATCTTCGGTATACCTAATGAAGATTACATTGAAGCTGAACTTGATTGGTATAACTCAGGTTCTACTAATGTAAATGATATACATCCAGATAAAGATGCTCCAGCTGCTTGGCAGTATGCAGCAAATGATCATGGTGAAATCAATTCTAATTATGGTCACCTTATCTATGATGACAAGTTCTTTAATCAATATGATCGAGTATGTGAAGAATTGTATGATAATCCAGACTCAAGACGTGCTTCAATGATTTATACACGTCCTTCTATTTGGGTTGAATACAACGAAAATGGTAAGAATGACTTTATTTGTACTAATGCTGTTACTTACTATGTTCGTAATGATGAATTACAAGCTGTAGTTCAAATGCGATCTAATGATGTAGTCTTTGGCTATAAGAATGATATTGCATGGCAGCAACATGTTCTTGAGTCTTTAGCCAATGATTTGAATATTGAGCCTGGATTTATCCAGTGGCAAGTACAAAACTTGCATGTATATGAAAGGCACTTCCATCTTGTCAAATAAGTGGGATATTCGTTATATGGAACTAGCACGCCAGATCTCTACATGGTCTAAAGATCCTTCTAAAAAGATTGGATCTGTAGTCATTGGAGAAACTGGTCAAGTACTAGCTCAAGGATACAATGGATTCCCACGTGGTGTAAAAGATACAGAGGAGAGATATAACCATCGAGAAACGAAGTATAACTATATAGTACACGCTGAAATGAATGCCATCTTTAACGCAAGTTGGAATGGTGTTTCACTTAAAGGGTCTACAATATACATTTATGGTTTGCCAGTTTGCCATGAATGTGCAAAGGGGATTATTCAAACTGGCATTAAAAGAGTTGTTATGTGTTATCCTGAAATGGTACCACATTGGGAACACTCTACGTCGATTTCCTCATCTATGTTTGATGAGGCTAATGTGAGCTACTCTGACCTCCCAGTCAAATCACTCACACAAATAAACTGATATAACAGGAGAAAGTTATGGAAAAAATTAGAGTCGGGATTATTGGAACTGGAAATTGTGCTAAAGCACTAGTTGAAGGTGTACAATATTATAATGAAAACCCAGAAGATAAAGTGGGTTTGATGTACGAAGATATTGGTGGATACCAATCTGGTGACATGGAGTTTGTAATTGGATTTGATGTTGATAGGCGTAAAGTAAATCGTCCATTGGCTGAAGCTTTAAGAGCAGAACCTAATTGCGCAATGGACCATGTAGCATCAATTGATGATACTTCAAATGGTTATGGTGCTATTAAACCAGGAGCAATGGTTTATTCAGGACCTGAGTACGATGGTGTTGCACCTCATATGCTAGAGTATCCTGAAGAAGTATCATTTAGAACTGGTGCTCAGAGTCATATCTCTTTTGATGATATTGTAGAACTATTGGTTAAAGAACGTGTTGATGTTCTTATTAACTATCTACCAGTTGGATCTGAAAGAGCTTCAGAATTCTATATGGATGCTGCAATTTCAGCTGGATGTCACTTTGTAAATTGTATTCCAACTCTTATCTCAACAAAAGATACTATGAAGATTGAGCAGAAATTTATTGATGCAGGTCTTACAATTGTAGGTTCTGATATGAGATCAGCTTGGGGCGCATCTCGTTTGTCTGAAGTACTTCAAGGCGCTATGCTAGACTCAGGTCTTATGGTTACTCAACATATTCAAACAAATATGGCTGCAGGATCTACTCAAGGTCAAGAGCATATTCGTACTGGTCGTACTGCTAATACAGACTTCTTGAACATGGCTAAGCAAGAACGCTTGCACAATAAACATGTTTCAAAAGAAAATGTGTTAAAAGGTCAAAACCACGTAAGAGATACATCTACTGCTGGTATGACTTTGTTTGCAGGTCCTTCGCTTACTGTACAGCAAAAGCCTGGTGGTGATTACATTGGTAGTGATCAAAAGATTGCTAACTTTGATATTGTTGCTTATGGTTTTGCTGGTGCACGTTATACTCTTACAGCTCGTATGGAAGTACAAGATTCGCCTAACTCAGGTGGTGTTGTAATTTCAGCTATTCGATTCTGTAAGGTAGCATCTGAAATGGGCATTGTGGGTTACCTTCGTGGTCCTTCTGCTTGGACTCAGAAAACACCTCCACTTCAACTTAAGACTGATGAGTCTAAATATGAATGTGACATGCTAGCTCAAAGAGAAATTACTGAACTAACTGAACCACAGTTGTTCTCTAATAAACCTTCTGCTAAAAAGTTGGCATATACATTCCAAGCTGGTGAAACTGACTATGCGTAATGAGCCTGGCATGATCAACTCATTTGATATTGATGGTGTGATATACATGGGGAAGCACGGAGGTGTCTTCCCCGGACCACACGATATCATTATCACTGGTAGATCTAAAGAAGAAGAACCAGAAACCTCGGCAATGCTTCTTAATAAAGGTATATCTAATAGTGTCTATATGAATCCAACACCGTTTGACCAAAAGTCAAGAGAAGATTCAGGTAGGCATAAGGGCAGAACGCTTTTCTACTTAGAACAAACAGGAATGCGTTTTGGTATACACTTTGAGGATGATCCAGTACAAGCTGAAATTATTCGTAAAATGATGCCACATATAAACGTGGTACTATTACAACATGAATTAGTTGAGAAAGAGAATGTAAGACATGAATTTGTGGCAGAAAGTAGATAGACAAGTAGCAGAGGATATATCCTACTTTTGGAGTAGAGTTATTGAAGGCTTTGATTACAGGGCAAAGTTATCAAATACCTTTAATGACTCTGACAAAGCTATTCAATGGAACACTGAGTACTTTGGTCCTAATGTTACTATGGATGACCGGCTTCGCTATATTGCTAGTCATTTATCTGACAATCAAAATATTTCTGACAAAAATCGTGTACTTAATTTTTTGATAACACACTTTTATGGTGGTAGAGACTGCCATAGAGTTATCAATGCAGAACTAGATTATAAACTAGCTTATACAGACTTTGAAAGAGCTTTGGTAGATCCAGAGTATGTAGAACAAATTAGGAGTAACTTAGATCGTGCTAAAAGTCTAGGTTACTCTATTTGGTCTAGAACAGAGTTACATACATCTCTTATGGGCGCATCTAATAAGTATGCAAAAGAAAACTTTGACTTTGGTAGCCATGCAGTTAATATGATTATATGGCTTGCGGGTTGGATTAAAGATGGAACTGTAGATAAAATCTTATCATGTAATTCACTAAAAGAATGTTGTGAAATCCTTTTAAGCAAAGAAGGTATTGGTCCATATTATGGTTATCATGGTGCAACTGATCAATCTACAAATCCTAATCTAAACTTCCATCATGATGAGCCATATGTTATTCCAGGTCCAGGATGTCAAGCAACTCTTAAGATGTTGTTTCCTACACTTACAAATAGAGAATGTTCTACAGGCGAACAAGTAGTCTGGGTACGTGAAAATCAAGAAGAGCTATTTGGTAAAATTAAGTTTGATCCTTATTGGCATAACATTGAAGTAAATGGTAGTAATATCTATTCATTTCAACAAACTGAACTAACTTGTTATACTGGTGAAGTTGCATTATGTCAATATGGTGTATATTGTGATATGAAAAAGAATCCATCAAGGATTCCAAAGCGAGTAATCTCAACAACTGATGTTACTTCAATCATTGAAACTCTGCAGCATCCACCTGTAAGTCTTGAAGATTTTATGAATTAATCCTTTACATTTAATGAGAACTGTGATATAATACTACTATAATGAAAAAAGCTATACTAAATGCCCCGTTCATACCTGTCGCTACTCGCATGGCATCTCATCGAGGAGCACAAGGTGCTATCTATGCTGATATGGTTAAACAGACTGGAGTTGATATTACTATCAATTGGTCTGGTAAAATTGAAGATCATAATCAGTATGACGAAATGTATGTCTATCATGGTAATGACTGGTCTGGTGGGATGAATGTGTTTGGTGGCGTAAAGGGGTTTCCCTACGTAGCCAACACTCGTAACTTCTCAAAGTTCAAAGGTAAGGTTTACTCTTTGGCTATTGACTTTCCTCCATATCATGAGATGATACAAGAGCGTATTGACAAGGCAAAAGAAAAGGGTAATGAAATCCAGCCTGAATGGCTTGAAGTTGATATTGATAACCTTAAACGAATGTATGAAACTGCTGAAACTATTAAAGTAGTAAATCCAACTAATAAACTTGTAATTGGAGATAGTCATTCTATATGTATGTACCGGCCAGGCTGGACAGTAAACAGTGTTCCATTCAAAACCCTTAATGGTGCTTTGAATGATGGCCTTGGAATGTATTTCAAAGACTTTGATCGTATCAAAGAACTAGAATGTTACTTTGGCAATATTGATATACGTCATCACCTATGTCGTATTGAAGGTGATCACTTACAAAATGCAAGGGATCTAGCAGATAGATATATAATAGCAGTTGAAGCATTACCTATTGAGAAACTTTCAATTTATGAGTTGCTGCCTATTGAGGACATCTCAAGAAAACTACCAAAGTCTGGTTATTATAAAGACAAACCATACTGGGGTACTTGGGAAGAACGTAATGAGTGCCGATTAGTATTTAGAGAACAATTAGAAAAGAAAGCAACTCGTACTAAAATCATTCGTTGGGTAGATCCACTTATGAATAGGCATGGACAACTTGATTTTGATAAAATGGAAAAACCGCAGTCAATTCATTTATCTAGAGCAGCCTATCCTCATTGGACTGGTGAAGAAACGACTGTTAACCTTGAGGAGTTTTTCGGATGAATTACGCAAGCATAGTTCCACTTATTGGTGGAGAAACTATTGCCATGCAAAACGTGGCTAATACTAAACCTGAATATATTTTAAGCTATTCAGCTTTTGAAGCTAACGATAGACAATTGGTGGAGTATTATGAAAACAAAGTTCCTTACTATCATTTGGACGATGGCGTGCAACGTGATCTTCCTTATGTCGATGTTATTAACACTGTCTGCCCTTGTGCTGGTCTTTCTAGTCTTAGTCCTTCAGCATCTTCTACTAATAGCAATAATGATTGGATGTTGGCTACCGCACGTCATGTCTTGGGGACTCTCAAACCTAAAGTATTCTGGGGCGAAAACGCACCAAGATTGGCTAGCAAAATGGGAGAGCCGATCGTTGAGCAGTTACGAAGAATTGCAGGGCAAAATGGATACTCACTTAGCATTTATAAAACGAAATCTATACTTCATGGACTAAGCCAAGTACGTGATCGTACGTTCTATTTCTTTTGGAAAGGTAATATGATTCCTAAGCTTAGTTATGTAGAACGTAAGCATGAAAGGATTGAAGATCTTATTCGCAATGTTGAACTGCTAGAAGACGATCCAATGAATGTACTTGTTAATAAGAATAAACCAAGTGATAATCCATTGTACAAATATGTACTTGAAGAAATTGAAGGTGGTATCACACATTCACAATTCCAAGATAAGATCATAAAAAGTACTGGTCCTCATGATTGGATTGAAGCTCATACTAAATATAACAAAGTAGCTGAGTGGATGCTTGAAAAAGGTTATGAAAACGAAGCACGAAAGTGTACTCGTATGTACCACAAACTAAAGAGTGGTGGTAACATTATGCGTAAAACTACTGAAATACCAAAAGACTATATTGGTGCTTTTGTAGGTCACATGCCTGGATCACTTACTCATCCAGATGAAGATAGATACTTAACTATTCGTGAGTGTCTAGCAATTATGAAATTGCCTGGTGACTTTATGTTACAAGGAGGAGTTAAAAATCTAAATATGATTTGTCAAAACGTACCAGTAACCACAGCCCAAGATATGGCTGAACAAGTGGATTCATTTGTACATGGTAGACTTGATAATCAAATGTTGGATACTCAATTTGCTATTCAATGTAACAAAACAAAATCACTAAATTATGAAAAAAGTCCTGTACAATTGGACCAATTTATGATATAATATACTATATTAAATGATGAAAGAGGATAACTATATGTCAGTAATGGACAAACTAAAAAAGAATTCAAAGATCAAAGAAACTAATATTCTTTCGGATTCAATCTACTTCAAGGACAAAGCAATGGTTGCTACTGAAGTGCCAATGATTAACGTTGCACTATCAGGAGATATGGATGGTGGTCTAACCTCTGGTCTCACAGTACTTGCTGGTCCGTCAAAACACTTTAAGACTTCGTTTGCATTGGTTATGGCCGCAGCTTATCTTAAGAAACATAAGGATGCAATTATGTTATTCTATGATTCTGAGTTTGGTTCGCCTCAATCATACTTCGAAGCATTTGGCATTGATACAACTAGGGTATTGCATACTCCTATTACCGATGTTGAAAAACTTAAGTTTGATATTATCGGGCAACTTGAAAATATTGAACGTAAAGATAAGGTTATAATTGTTATTGATTCAATTGGTAACTTAGCATCTAAGAAAGAATTAGAAGATGCTATTAATGAAAAATCAGTTACGGATATGTCAAGGGCTAAAGCTCTTAAAGGTTTATTTCGTATGATTACACCATATCTTACTATGCGAGATGTTCCACTCTTGGCGGTAAACCATACCTACATGAGTTTGGAAATGTTCTCTAAAGCTACTGTCTCTGGTGGTACCGGTATCTATTACAGTGCGGATAATATTTGGATTATTGGAAGGCAGCAAGATAAACAAGGCACTGAAATCAAAGGATACCATTTTATTGTTAACATCGAGAAATCGCGTTTTGTTCGCGAAAAGTCAAAGATACCTATTTCCGTTTCTTGGGAAGGTGGCATCGAGCGTTGGAGTGGTCTGCTTGATGTTGGCCTTGCCGGCAATTATGTTGCTAAGCCTTCTAATGGTTGGTACTGCCGTGTTGATCGTAGCACTGGCGAGCTTGTGGATCCCAAGTTCAGAGAAAAAGATACTCTAACCGAAGAGTTTTGGAAACCTATTCTTGAGGAAACAGACTTTAAGGAATATATAAAGTCAAAGTACCAAATTGGTCTAATCCCTATGGATGACGCTGAGCTAGATATTGAAGAGGTTCCAGCATGACCGTAACGGTTGATGATTATACATTTGCTGAAGCAGATCAAGATGACCAGTGGGCTGTTCGTCTTCGATCTCGCTTTCCAGGTGTAACATACATCTATGGAAAAATACAAGTCAAAGAACGTGCAGATGATACTGCATCAATCGACTTTAAGTACAAAATAGTAGATGCTGGTGAATTCGAAACTGATGACCTTGAGCAGTCTGATGAATTTCGAAATTACTTGGGCGAAGTACTCCAGCATATAATTGAAGACGCATTTGATAATGGGAAAGCAAAAATAAATGATCGAAGCAAACATACAACAAACGATAATTCGGAATCTTCTATCCAATGAAGAGTACCTCCGAAAAGTAATACCATTTCTGAAGAAAGAATACTTTGAGGCTGAATACAAAAATGTATTCAATGAAATCGTATCTTTCGTTAGTAAGTATAACAAACTTCCTACTAAGGAAACCCTTACACTTGATATGACCAATAATGGTTCTTTTGAACCTGCGGCAGAACTTGTCGATCTTGTGTTTACACCTGAAAAGGTAAATGATGACTGGCTACTTGATAACACTGAAAAGTGGTGTCAGGATAGAGCAATCTATCTAGCCATTATGGAATCCATCAACATTATTGATGGTAAACATCAGAGTCTGACGAAACAAGCGTTACCTGAAATATTGTCTGACGCATTGGGCGTATGCTTCGATACCAATGTAGGTCACGATTATATTGATAACTCAGATGACCGCTTTGACTTCTACCATACTGTAGAAGATCGTCTACCGTTTGACTTGGAGAATTTTAATGCCATTACAAAAGGTGGTCTCCCAAACAAGACTCTGAATGTTGCACTGGCCGGTACCGGTGTGGGTAAGTCTCTCTTTATGTGCCATGTTGGAGCTGGTGCTCTAATGCAAGGTAAGAACGTTCTCTATATTACTATGGAAATGTCTGAAGAACGTATTGCCGAGCGTATTGATGCTAACTTGTTCAATTTGCCCATTGATCAATTAGAGAAACTAAACAAACAAATGTTTGACAATAAGATTGCTAAGATTGCTCAAAAGAATATTGGTAAACTTATTGTAAAAGAATATCCCACCGGTGCCGCTCATACTGGTCACTTCCGTGCTTTAATCAATGAACTTAAACTTAAGAAAGACTTTATGCCAGATATTATCTTTATTGATTATCTAAATATCTGTTCTTCATCTCGTATGAAAGGTCTTGGTGGATCTATCAATACGTACTCTTATATTAAATCTATTGCTGAAGAAATGCGTGGTCTTGCTGTAGAGTTCAATGTACCTATCATGACTGCTACTCAAACTACTCGTTCTGGTTTTTCTAATACTGATGTTGGATTGGAAGATACTTCTGAATCGTTTGGTTTGCCAGCCACAGCTGATCTTATGTTTGCTTTGGTATCTACCGAAGAACTTGATAAGCTGGGCCAAATCATGGTCAAGCAGCTTAAGAATCGTTACAATGATCCAACATACAAGAAAAGGTTTGTAGTTGGTGTTGATCGTGCTAAGATGAGGTTATATGATGTAGAGGAATCTGCACAAACTCTAACCGATGATATCCCAGTATTTGACAAATCTGACTCTGGTAGATCAATTAAAACTGAACGAAAAGACTATTCTGACTTTAAAGTCTAGAATTAATTTGAAAAAAAATGCTAAGCCATTGTTTTGATGGAGCATTCTTATGCACTTTTTCCTTTACAATCCATTAAAAGTATGATATAATATACTTATCAAAATGGAAAAAGGAAGGAAAAAGTATGATTAGAGTTTACCAAATTAAGGACCAAAAAGCTATCTACCCAGATGTATCATTTACATATGGTATGGGTAACTTTCAACCTAAAGATCACCTTGACAAATATGTCTATGTTGCTGATCTAGATGTTGCTACTCTTGACGATGCGTTTGAGGTTGGCAATATAGGTCCTGAAGATAAAATCACTCGCCATAACAAAATGAGTTCAGTATCAGTCGGAGACATTCTAGTTGATGACCAAGCTGATACATATGTTGTAGCTAGTTGTGGCTTTGATAGAATTGATTGTGACTTTGGATATGCAGAGGTAGGATAATGGAACAAGCTCTTAAAGACTATATTATGAAACAACGTCAGGAAGCTGAGGAATTCTCTAAGCAGCCTGGATGTTGGATGGGATCTATGGCGCATCCTGACGATACTGAGTATTGGACTCAACGTTGCCCATCTGGTACTCTTAAAGAGTTTCAACGTACTGAGCTGGAAGAGTCAGCTTACTACGCTAACGCTGATGCATATAGCAAATCATATGCAAGATCTTTAGATTTCTCTAAAATGACTGATAAGGAACTTGAAGAAGAAATTGATATGGCTTGTGCTTCTATGGAAAATGAGCGTCAGTTTGAAGCTGAAATGGAAAAATGGGCTCAAGAAGAAGAGGCTAAACTAGCAGCATCTCTTGGGATTGATATTCCTACACTACAGCGCTGGATTAAGGAGGCAGCATAATGGTAGATGCACTGTGGCAAAAACGTGTAGAAAGTGTCGTTACACTTATCAGTTCACTCGATAAGAAACAAAAGTGGGCTAAGAAATATTGGACTTTAGTATTACATCAACTAAAAGAAAAAGGAAAACGCATACATGACTAATCTTGTTGAAGTAACTGGTGGCAACAAATTTCAAAGAGATATCGCACATAAGACAATAGCTTTTATGATTAAGAAACTAATGCCTCGTATGAGAACTCTCGATATTGAGTTAAACATATGCGACATTAAATCTGATGCTGTTGGTTACGCAATGATGACTGATAATAATAGAACATTTGAACTTGAAATTGATAAGAAGATTAATTTACAAAATTTAGTTACTACTATTTGCCATGAGATGATACACGTTAAACAGTATGCACGTAATCAAATCAATGGTATTGACCTATGCTGGAAAGGTAGAAACATTCCAAAAGATACAGACTATTGGAACCTTCCTTGGGAAAAAGAAGCTTATAGGTTACAAAAGAAATATGCTGATGAGATTTGGGAGTCCGATTTATTATAAATACATGTAATACTATATTCAAAGGAATTATATGCAATGCTTACTTTCGAGGAGTTTCTAATGGAAGGGTTCGTTCCACTGTCGGCTGATCAATTATTAAAGCCTGGACGTGAAGGACGAGCTACTACACTAATTACAAAAATTCAAGATGGTGATCCATTTCTATTATATAGAGATAATGCTAAAACTGTAGTGTTACAAAAAGGACAATCACTTAACGATTACAAAAAAGCTTTAGATGCTGGCGATAAGAAAACTATGAATGCCATAGCTTTTCAAGCTTCTGATGGTAAAGAATATACTCTTAAAGATCTTGCTAAATCTCCTGAATTTGGTGGTAAAGGATCTGGGTCAGGTACAAGAGGCGAAGATGCTGCCCTAACTGACCTCAAACAAAAATTTAATAGAATATTAGACAAAGAAACAGTTCCTTTTCTTTATATCAAAATTGGTAAAAAGATAGAAAAGGTAATTGATATTGCATCTACACCAGGTGTTCCAAAATCTGACTTCCATATGCTTAGTCCAAGTGGAGAAGAAGTATTTTGGATCTCTCATAAGCTTGGTAGTAAGGCTAATCACTTTCAGCAATATGGTGGAATGCCAGAACTTAAATTTACAAATTCAAAAGATATGAATAAGTTTGTAGATGATGTTAAAGCAGAGTTGAAAAAACTAACAGGTGGTTCATTACCTATACTTCCTCCTAAGACAGCGTTTGCACGTAAAGTAACAGATAAGAAAATTATTAATATGACACTGTTTGGTAAAGGATTTAAGAACAAGCCAGACAGTAGACAAAATATTGATGTATTGTATCAAGGGCCTATGAATCTTAAACGCGTAAGTATGAAGGACAATATTCCAGTTTATACAATTACATCAAATCATACACAGCTACATGGATCATTACCAAAAATGGATTATGAGCCATATTATTACGTAAGGCCTGAGCAAGCTAAAAACCAGTTTGGTATCAAAGCAGCTAGATTCTTTATTGTAGCAAAACTTACAGCCATTAAAAACAGAAATACTAAGGTAATATAATGATTAAAAGTTTTACTGCACACCTTATTAGTGAACAAAAAAACACACACATGATGCACTTGGAAGACCAAGTTATCTATGGTGGAGTCAAAGGTGCAAGGGATGCAATCCTTGCATTACGTTCTTTACGTGATATGTTAGCCGGTAACGCAAGTAAGTCTGTAGACGTTACTGTAAAGTGGGATGGAGCACCAGCAGTATTTGCTGGTAAAGATCCAACTGATGGTCAGTTCTTTGTAGCTAAAAAGGGTGTCTTTAATAAAGATCCAAAAGTATATAAGTCACATGCCGATATCGATGCAGATACATCAGGAGATTTATCTGATAAATTAAAAGCCGCTTTTGATGCTTTGAAATCTGCTAACATCAAGGATGTTATTCAGGGAGATATCATGTTTGTCAAAAGCGATCTCAAAAAGGATAAGATCGATGGACAAGAATATGTCACCTTCCACCCGAATACGATTGTTTATGCTGTGCCTGCGGGAACACCAATGGCGAAAGAAATTAGCAAAGCGAAAATTGGAATCGTCTGGCATACGACCTACAAAGGAAAAACCTTTGAAGACATGAAAGCTTCATTTGCTGTAGATATGAAACAGTTGAATGGTGCTAAAGGTATGTGGGCTCAAGACGCAACACTTAGAGATGTATCTGGTACAGTAACTCTTACTAAAAAAGATACTGAAGAAGTTACGGCAGCACTAAGTACTGCTGGTAAAATCTTTAAAAAGATAGCATCTTCTACATTACGTCAAATAGAACAAAACCAAGAAATTGCTAAGATAATTGAAACTCATAATAATACATATGTTCGTAAAGGACAAAAAGTAACTAATACTACTAAACATGTTACTTCATTGATTAAATACATTGATGATAAATATAGAAAAGAAGAAGATAAAAAGAAAAGCGACAAAGGCAAAGCTGCTGTAGTAGTAAAAAAGAATGAGATACTTAAGTTCTTTTCACCGGCCAATAAAGCTAACCTAAAACTTATCTTCGATTTGCAAAATTCTATTGTAGACGGAAAATTAAAACTTATAAATAAACTTAATAGACTAAGTAAAATGAATACGTTTATTAAAAAGAAAAATGGCTTTCATGTAACCGGTGTTGAAGGTTATGTTGCTATTGATAAATTGAAAGGTGGAGCAGTTAAGTTAGTTGACAGAATGGAATTCTCTTCTAACAACTTTTCACCAGACGTGATTAAAGGCTGGGACAAGTCGTCCTGATCCTAATGGAAAGAGCGGAAATGATACAGTTTAAGACATTTGTTGCGATATGCGAAGAGGTCTCAGTTGATGAGGCACTTAACGTGCAGCAAAGAATGAAATTAAAACAATCCTTGCGTAGGAATAAAGCTAAGATCCAATTGGGTCGTAGACGCGCCGCGCGTAAGATGGCATCCGCAGAAGTTCTTAAAGGTCGGGCTCACAAGCAGGCTAAAAATATTATTGTTAAAAAGATTTTAAAGAACAAACAAAAAAACGATCTATCTTACGGTTCAAGGGTTAACTTAGAAAAACAAGTAGCAAAGCGCAAAGGTGCTATTCTACGTTTGGCTAAGAAACTTCTTCCCAAAGTAAGACAAAAGGATCGCACTAAGCTTCAGAATAAGGGGTCTTAGTATGCAATTCAAATCCTTTACTCAATATGTTACCGAAGAAACTAAAGACTTAACTGTTGCTTGGGGTAGGTATAACCCTCCAACAATTGGTCATGAAAAGTTATTTGCTGCTGTAAACAAAGTAGCTTCTGGTAATAGTTTTAGAATATACGCATCTCAAACAAATAAGCCAAAGACAGATCCCTTGGACTATAAGACCAAGGTTAAGTATCTCCGTAAGATGTTTCCAAGATACGCAAGGTCAATTATGTATGCACCTAAGGTTCGTACTCTATTTGATTTGCTTACAACATGTTACGATGAAGGCTTTACAAGATTAACAATTGTTGCTGGTTCAGATCGTGTTAAAGAATACGAAGTACTTGCAAATAAGTATAATAATAGAAAAGGTCGCCATGGATTTTATAACTTTGATGGTGGTATTAATGTAGTATCAGCTGGTCAAAGAGATCCAGATGGTGAAGGTGCTTCTGGTATGTCAGCTTCTAAACTTAGAGCAGCTGCAGCAGATAATGACTTTCAAGCATTTTCAAATGGAATGCCAAAAGGGTTTAAAGATGCACAAAAGCTTTTCAATGATGTTCGTAAAGGTATGGGTCTTAAAGAATCATACGACTATCGTTCACACATCCAACTAGAACCAGTATCTGAAAAAAGAGAAGAGTACGTAAATGGCGAACTCTATAAAGAAGGTGATCTAGTTGTAGTAAAAGAAAACGACCAAATTGGTACAGTTCTTTTCTGTGGTTCGAACTATGTACTTGTAGAAATGAATGGTGGTAAATACCGTAAATGGATTAACGATATTGAGCGCTTGCCTGATGCTATGCAAGTAGAAGGTAGAGAAGATCCAGACATTGGACATAAAAAAGGTTCACAACCTGCTTCATACCATAAAGGATTGTCAAAGTCAACTAAGCAAAAAAGAGATGCACACTTTAAAAAAGGTGCGGCTAAAGATGATGATGACGACTCGGCTTATAAGCCTGCGCCAGGAGATGCTGATGCAAAAACTAAAACATCTAAGCATACTAAAAAATTCAAGCAAATGTATGGTGAACAGCAAGTAGACCGTGCAAAAGCTAAAATTGACCGCGAAAAGAAGCGTGATGCTGATAAACATGATCGTATGTTAGACCGTGCACGCATTCGCGATACACTTAAAAAGAATAGGGAAACCAATGCAAAGTCTTAAACAATATATGTCAGAAAACGCTACAGCTGGCCTGAAGAAAAAAGCTGAAAAGTCAGGTATGCCAATTGGTATTCTACGAAAAGTTTATAATCGTGGAGTAGCTGCTTGGAAAACAGGTCACAGACCGGGGACAACACCACAACAATGGGGTTTTGCTCGAGTTAACTCATTCACAACTAAATCCTCAGGCACTTGGGGTAAGGCAGATAAAGATCTTGCCGCTAAAGTAAGGGGAAGCTAAATGAAATCGTTTTTTAAGTTAACACAAGAGCTCAATGAAGCAAAAGATGAGTTTAAACCACATAAGATGTATGATCCAAAAACTGGTGAAGCACATGATGCTGACACAGAAGCTGATCATCTACGTATGAAAAAGCTTGGTTATACTCATGAAAAGCCAGAAGTCGAAGAAGGTTTCTCACCAAAAGAAATCAAGATGGCTATTGGTATTGCATCTGATCCACGTTATAAGGGTGGCAATATGAGCGGTGCTGTAAGAGCTATTGATAAGATTAAAAAAGGTTTATCTGGTCATAAGCAAGTCATGGCAGTTCTTAAACGTCAGAACGAAGATATTGAAGAAGGTATGTCTCCAAAAGAAAAGGCTGCTCACGATAAAGCTATTGCTGACTTTAAGAAAAAAGGTGGTAAAGTTAAAAAGCTTAAGCCGGGATATGCTCAAGGTTGGACTGGTAAAGATGATCTTGGTACTGGTCAAAAAGGTATGCTTAATAAGTCTGATACTAGTAAATTTGGTACTAAGAAAAGAGTTAAATCTATGCGGGCTCATGTTGAAAGTACAGAGCTTGATGAGAAGGTCTATTCAAAACCAGCTAAACTAGATCCTGCAATTGCTAAAGATCCTAAGGTAAGGGCTGCTCAAAAAGCGCATGCTAAAGGCGATTGGGATGGAAACGTAGATAAAGAAGGTAATGCTGTTGTTCATGTAAAAGGTAAACCACACACTGTTACTGTTCAAATGGAATCTGTAAATGAAGCTACTTTAAGTATTAAATACGGTTATGATGAAGGCGATGGTCCTGATAATAAGAAATTAGTAAACTTTCTTAAAAAGAAAAGTGGTGCTACAGTTAAACTTGGAAAAAATGAAACTCTGATTATTCAAGGAACTGATGAGCAAATACATAAAGCTTTGCAGATTCATTATAGTGATGATAAAAAAGGACTTGGCGATTTAGAATACCATAAAAAAGGTAAGACATCTTCGCCCGATCATCAAAAAGGACAGTTCACATACAAGGAATCTATGAATGAAGGCACCAATATGTATACTGATGACCGTGTAGGTTTTCAAATTGATCGTTTTTCAATGGGTAAAGATAAAGGTGTAGGTTTTCAAATTAACTATGGTAAAGGTCGAGGTAAGTTTATTCAAGTACCAATGGATGATATGAAACGCGTTATTGCTCAAATGACAAAGGCTATGAAAGCTAAAATCTAATGAGATCTTTTGTTGAATACTATGAAATTGGTACAGATGCTTACACTAAGTATACTAAAAAGCATACACCAGGTCAAAGTGTCAAAGAAGGCGAAGGTAAATATAAAGGTGAAACGTGGGAACAAGGATACAAACGTAGAGTTGTAAAAACCACAGATCCTGAACATAAAGAAGATGGATACAAATGGAGAATAAAAGGTAAGGAAAGACCTAATATCTCTATTAAGCTTTACAAAGAAAAGCCTTCACAGGCTGAGTATAATAAACAAATGAAGAGGGTAGCAGGACATGAGTTCGGTGGATAAATTTAAGTCTTATAACGAAAAAGAAATTGATAAGATTTGCGAAGACTGTAATATCTATGATGATCTTATTGTAGAAGCTGCAGAGTACAAGGGGCGTAAAGTTAAGTTAAATGATCCAAGTCGATCATCTGACGGTAAAAAGAAATTCTATGTCTATGTCAAAAACGATAAAGGGAATGTGATTAAGCTAGGATTTGGTGATCCAAATATGGAAATCAAACGCGATGATCCAGCACGTAGAAAGTCATTTCGTGCTAGACACAAATGCGATAATCCAGGACCAAAATATAAAGCTAGGTATTGGTCTTGCTATCAGTGGAGAGCTGGTAGTAAAGTCGATAATTAAATGGAATGCAAATTAAGCAGGAACTAAACATGGCAAATCAACAAACGAACACGATTCGGTTGGATCGTATTGAAGAGAAAATTGATCGACTTACTGATGCCATGGTATCTATTGCTAGGGCTGAGGAGAAAATAAACGGTTTGCAAGACGATCATGATAAGATGTATGAGCGCATCAATAAATTGTCTGTTAAGTTAGACGAAATAAGCTCAAAGGTAGATGAAAATTCAAGGACAGTGGAATTCATCCACAAGCTGTTCTGGGTCTGTATTGTATCCATTGCTGGAGCAATCGCCGCAAATGTATGGATGTTAAACTAGGAGAAGCCAAATGTCATTAGACAAAGAACTTATGGATGTGGCTCAGGCTTATCTGAGCATGCATGAAAAAACTAAAACTGAAGATGCATCTAACGATAAATCCGATGATGGAGACGGTATGGATAAAGTAGATCCAAAAGCTGTCAAAAAGAAATTTAAGGATCGTAAAGATAAAGACATCGACAACGATGGCGATACTGACGACTCAGATGAGTACCTTCACAAAAAGCGTCAAGCCATTTCTAAAAACGAAGGCAAGCGCGGATTCATTATGGCCGCTAAAGCCGCTAAAGAAAAAGGCGAAAAAGAATTTGTATTTGCTGGTAAGAAATACAATTGTGAAGAAGTCTTATCAAAAAAAGAAGCTGTTGAAGTTGAAGTAGACGATAAGTCAGATGCTTCACCTGAAATGGATAAGAAAGACGATCCTAAAAAGAAAAAGAAAACAGATCCTAAGGTATCTAAAGCCAAGGACGATGATAAGGGTGATGCAGATGCTGTTGCTGAAGCAAAAGAAATCACTTATCGTGTTGGTGATAAAAAGCAGCATGGTAATATGGGTGCAAAAGATCTTAAAGATTTGATGGCTAAGCTTAAAGCGGCTAAGTTTGATATGAAGTCTTTAGAAATTTACGATAAAGATGCTCGAAAGCAAATCATGCGAAAAGGCCAAATGGTAGAAAGTGTTGACACTTCTCCTGCAGGCGATAGTCCAGCTGCTAAGCGTGCATCAGTTCGTGATAAAGGCGTACTAGATATGCTACGTAGTAAAACTGCAGAAAAACGTCGCGATGAAGATAAGCAAGACGGTACTAACGCAGCAAAAGAATCACCTAAGCGTCCAGGCGACTCGAAGGTTGGTGAAAAAGCAATGAAAAAATTTAAGGAAATGAGGTAAATTATGGTAAACAAACCAGGTTGGCTTGAAGAAGCTATTGCGAAACCCGATGGGTATTACACTGTTGATGGTGAAAAACTAAAGGGTGTCATGTTAAGTCCACAACAAGTAGATGAATGGAATGGTTCAGCAGCACCAGCTGCAAATCCAGAACCAGAAATGCTTGTTGAAGCTCCTACAGCTGCAACAGATCTAAATGAAATGTCAAAGCGTGAACTTGAGGATCTTGGGCGTGAACATGGTGTTGAACTTGATCGTAGAGAATCAAAATCAAAACTAGTCAAAAAAATTAAATCATTCATCTAGGTTAATAAATAGACTTATATAAGTTTATAACCTAGGTGAAAAAGAATGAAAATATTTGAAGAGTTGAACGATGATAATTGGATGATGTATGCATCTAAGTATTATAAAAACGTTCAATGTACAAGCGTAGAAGAATTTTATGATGATCTACAAAGATTTAAGTATCTTAAAAGGCTATTGAAACGATACTTGAATAATGATGATTTACAAGAGAGGTTGATACTAAATCATATTATTGTACTCAATAATGTATTTGGTATTGAAGAGACTAATAAGATGCTCTTCTATAAAATAGACAAAGAACAATGGCCTGTTCTTAAAACCTTTCTGGTGTATTTGAACTTTTTAAGTGAAGATGCATATGTAGAGATTCCGTTAGATCAAAACATAATAAAGGTATTAAGGGCAATCTAAATGGGTATTATATCAAGAGCAGCTGATTTATACTACACATATAAGTTTCTTAAAACTCTGGTCACAGACTGGGAGGACATGGAAGCTTATAAGTTAGGTGTAATCGATGACAAAGGTAAGTTCCTATTAAAGGGAAAGCAACTGTCCCAAGATCAAAAAGACTCTTTTACTGTCTTTCATCGCTTGGTCTTCAATCTTAAACGGATCATGCAAAAGATTCCGTTTGGTAAATCTAAACTTGCTTCATATGCAGCAGCTCTCTTTCTATTAAGAGAACATACTGGCATGTCTGAAGAGCAATTGGCTAAAGCTCTAGATGAAGCTGGTATTGAAGTTGATTCTTTTCTTCCAGAAGAAACTAGCTGGAATATGCAACCTGATAAATCATTATCACCTGGAATATATGTCTTAGAACAAGATATGCCTTCTCCTAGTACAGGTGATATGATTTATCGTAAAGGAACTAAAATAAGTGTTGCAGAAAATACAAAACCTTGCGGTTCTGTGTTTGGAGAACTTATATATAATATCAGACATGTTGATACAAAGACTAACTTATATGTAACAGCATCGGATATACTAAGATGAAAAAATTTAATACATGGATAGAAGCGAATGAAGGCCTTTGGGATAACATTCGTGCACGCAGAGCTTCAGGAAAGAAGATGCGTAAAAAGGGCGAAAAAGGTGCACCTACAGCAGATGCAATAAAAAACGCTCAGGGTAAAGAACAAACAGAAGATGCACCGGCTAATGCAGTAGCACATGGTGGTGTTGATATGAACCCAACGGGAAAACCTCGTAAGATGGATAAAAGAATGAAGTACCATCCTGAGAAAGTCTACCGTAGATCGAGAGGATAATATGCTATCAATAATTGGATCTTTGTTAGGCTTTGCGGGTTCTGCCGCGCCAGCAGTTATGGATCACTTTAAGTCAAAGCAGAACAATAAATTAGAATTAGATAAAATGCGTCTACACGCAGAGCTCCGTAAAGAGGGCTATGACTATGATATGAAAATGTTTGATAAGCAAGCAGCTGATAATGAACATCAACGCTTAATTCAACATGATATATCAATTAATAAATCAACAGGCTTTATTGCTGGTCTACAGAAGTCTGTACGTCCAGTTATTACATATGCCTTTTTTGGTTTATTTGCTACCATTGAAATAACACTGTTAATGAATGCACTTGAAATGGGTACTCCATTTCATGAAGCAGTAACACTGTTATGGGATGCAGATACTAAAGCAATATTTGCTGCTATTATTTCATTCTGGTTTGGTTCTCGTGCTATCGATAAAGCTCGTTCTAATCAAAAATAACTAAAAATAACTGTTTACAAACACGCTCTTTTGTGATATAATATATCTAACAATTGAGAAAGCGGAGTAGTCAATGAATAATCAAATTATGGTAACAAAACGAAATGGACGAGGCAAAGAACCCTTTGACCTTGAAAAAGTCCATAAAGTTTTGGAGTGGGCCACTGACGAGATATCAGGAGTATCGATCAGTGAGATAGAATTAAGATCTAATATTCAGCTATATGATGGTATAAAGGCTTATGATATTCATGAGCTTCTTATCAAATCAGCAGCTGAGCTTATTAGTGAAGCAACTCCTAATTATCAATATGTAGCAGCTAGGCTAATTAACTATAAACTACGTAAAGAAGTATATGGCCAATTTGAGCCTTGGTTGTTTAGTCATATTGTAGAAAAAAATATTGAAAGAGGCGTATATGATGCTGACTTTCTTAATAAATTTAACGATGAAGATTTACAAAAACTAGAATCGTTTATCAATCACAGCCGCGATAATGACTTCACTTATGTGGGTATGGAGCAATTTCGTAGCAAGTACCTAGTCCAAGACCGTAACACTAAAAAATGTTATGAAACTCCACAAGTATTATACATGATGATTGCAGCAACTTTGTTTGCAGACTACGGCAAGGATCGAATGAAGTGGATAAAAGACTATTATGACGCTATTTCTCAATTTTATATTTCATTACCTACTCCCATTATGGCAGGTCTACGTACCGAAACGCGGCAATTCTCGTCCTGCGTTCTTATTGAGGCCGGTGATTCTCTTGATTCAATTAATTCAACAAGCACTTCAATTGTTCGTTACATTTCAAAGAAAGCTGGTATTGGTATTGGTGCTGGCTCTATTCGTGCTCTTGGTAGTCGTATACGTGACGGTGGGATCGTTCACACTGGGCTTATTCCCTTTCTAAAATATTTTCAGGCAGCTGTTAAATCTTGTTCCCAAGGTGGAGTAAGAGGTGGTGCTGCTACAGTGTATTTCCCATTGTGGCATTTGGAATTTGAGAATCTTATTGTACTTAAAAATAATAAAGGTACTGAAGAAACTCGTGTAAGACAAATGGACTATGGGTTTCAACTAAACAAGCTTATGTATGAGCGTCTACTAGGTGGTGGTAATATTACGTTCTTCTCACCTAGTGATGTTCCTGGCTTGTACGACGCTTTCTATGCTAATCAAGATGAATTCAAACGTCTATATGAGATGTATGAAAAAGACGATTCTATTCGTAAATCATCTATACCAGCAATGGAAGTATTTTCTCAACTCATAACAGAACGTAAAGATACTGGTAGAATTTACATTATGAATGTTGATCATGCGAATGATCACGGGTCATTCATCCCTGAAAATGCACCTATTCGCATGAGCAATCTCTGCTGTGAAATTGATCTACCAACTAAACCTCTATCATCTGCAGACGATGAGGAGGGTGAAATATCACTATGTACTTTATCAGCTATAAACTGGGGACTAATAAATGAGCCAAAAGAATTCCAAAAATATTGCAATCTCGCAGTTAGGTCGCTCGATTCACTTCTCGATTACCAAGACTATCCGGTCGCGGCAGCGTATCGAAGCACTATGGAGAGGCGTCCTTTGGGCGTGGGGATTATTAACTTGGCATACTTTTTGGCTAAAAGAGGACTTAAATATGATCAAAACTCGCTTAACACAATTGATGAATATGCTGAAGCATGGAGTTACTACCTTATTCAAGCTAGTGTGGAACTTGCTGAAGAGCGTGGCTCGTGCGGTAAAAGCATTGATACCAAATATCATCAAGGTTTATTTCCAAAAGATACTTACAAAACGGAAGTAAATGAACTGGTGAAACACAAAGAACGTATGCCATGGAAGTCACTTAAAAGTAAAGTGTTAGAACATGGCATACGTAACTCTACTCTGATGGCTTTGATGCCAGCTGAAACTTCAGCTCAGATATCTAATTCAACTAATGGTATTGAACCACCTCGTGCTTTGGTATCATATAAACAATCTAAAGATGGTGTAATGGCTCAGGTTGTTCCTGGTTATCACCACTTAAAGAATAAATATGATTTGTTATGGGATCAACCTAATCCATCGGGTTATCTCCAAATCATGGCTGTATTACAGAAGTATATAGATCAAGGTATTTCAGTTAATACATCTTATAATCCTGAAAACTTTGAAGACAATAAAGTACCTATGTCTCAAATGATTACGGATCTAGTAACATTTTACAAATATGGTGGAAAGCAATTATATTATAACAACACATATGATGGATCAGGTGAAATGACAGATGCTCATGTAGATCTACCAAGCGAATTCGAAGACGACGAAAATTGCGACAGCTGTGTTATTTAGAGAGGAAAACAAATGTCAGTATTTAAGCAAAAAACTAAATCCCATATAGAGTCGCAAATGTTCTTTGATGAATCAGTAGACGTTGCACGATATGATATGTTAAAATATCCAGCACTTGATAAGATTACAGATAAGATGCTAGGATTCTTTTGGCGTCCAGAAGAAGTGGATGTATCTAAAGACCGCAGTGACTTTGCAAATCTTACAGTACATGAAAAGCATATCTTTACATCAAACCTTAAACGTCAAATCCTATTAGATTCTGTACAAGGTCGTGGTCCAACTGAAACATTAATGCCTATTGCATCTCTTCCAGAAATCGAGCCATTAGTACAAACATGGGCTTTTATGGAAACAATTCATAGCCGTTCATATACTCATATTATTCGTAATGTATATCCTAATCCATCTGTTGTATTTGATAAGATGTTGGATATTAATGAAATTGCTGATTGTGCAAAAGATATTTCTAAGTACTATGATGAGTGTATTGACTATTGTAAATGGTGGTCTTTACTTGGTGAAGGCATTCATACTGTAAATGGTAATAAGTTTCAGATTGATAAATTAGAAATGAAACGTAAACTATGGATGGCACTTAATTCAATTAATGTATTAGAAGGTGTAAGGTTCTATGTATCCTTTGCTTGTTCTTGGGCATTTGCTGAGCTTAAACGTATGGAAGGTAATGCTAAGATTATTAAGTTTATTGCAAGGGATGAGAATACTCACCTAGCAGCAAGTCAAACTATTCTTAAGACTTTACCTAAAGAAGATCCTGACTTTGCAGCAATTAAAGAGGAAATGGAACCTCAAGTAACTCAAATGTTTATTGATGCCGTAGATCAAGAAAAAGTGTGGGCTGACTATTTGTTTAAAGATGGTTCTATGATTGGCCTTAATGCTAACTTGTTATATAGCTATATCGAATGGATTGCAGCCAAACGTATGAAAGCACTTGGTATTGTTTCGCCATATTCCACACCACAAGCAAACCCATTGCCATGGACAGAAAAATGGATTGCTGGCGGAAATGTACAAGTTGCACCTCAGGAAACTGAAATCAGTTCATATGTTATTGGTGGCATGAAACAAGATATGGATAATGAAATACTAAAAGGAATGAGCCTATAATGAAAATAGAATTAATTACTAGACATGAGCCACCATGTGTCTATTGTGAAAGTGCAAAAGGATTCTTAGAAAATCGAAAGCACGAATATAAGGAAACAGTTGTTGGTCGAGATATTACAAGAGAGCAACTAATGGAACGGTTTCCTACTGCAAGAACTTTTCCTGTTGTAGTAATTGATGATAGTCCAATTGGAGGGTTTCAACAACTCAAAGATTATTTCCTATCAGCTGCTGTTTCAGGGATGTCACTATGAACGAATGTTGGTCTTGTAAAGCTAAATTCAAAGTTAAGTTTGATGATGAAGATCAAACAATAGCATTCTGCCCTGCCTGTGGAGAAGAAATGTTTGAAGAGATAAATATATCTGAAGGACATTTTATAGTTGATGACACAGGCGAAGAAGAGTGGGAATGAATTGGTACTATAAAGACGTAGAATACACTGAAACACCAGAAGAATATCATGGCTTTGTATATGTCATAACTGAACTAGATACAGGAAAGATGTATGTTGGAAAGAAATTCTTTTGGAAACCTAAAACACTTCCAATTACTAAGACCAGAAAGCGACGAGTTAAGACGCGTACTGAAAGCGATTGGAAGACTTATTATGGTTCTTCTAAAGAAGTACAAACACTAGTTGAAGAAAAAGGGTCAGACAACTATAGACGAGATATATTACACCTATGTAAGACTAAAGGTGAATGCTCATATTTAGAAGCTAAAGAACAGTTTGATCGTGGAGTTTTGTTACACGATGGATATTATAATGAATTTATAGGCTGTAAAATACATTCTAAGCATATTAGGGGTTTACATTCAATGAAAACTGTGTTATAATAATAGTATTATGAAAAATGATGGTAGTAATATAATTCCCTTCCCAGTGAAGGACAAGTTCTCGGTTGAAGAGTATGACCTAGAAACCACTCATCATATCTTTAATATTGTAAGTGATGAGCTAGAAGAACTAGGATATGATATAGACAATATGCATAGTGACATAGCTGTCTTAGCTAATCTTTTATATGCTTCTTTTCAACGGGAACATAAGCATAGTGAACATATCTTTCACTTTGTTTTAGATGAGTGTAGTGTAATGATACAAGCTGCAAAAGACTATATGAATGAGTTGCAGCTTAAACAAGATAATGAACTAAATGATGGAGAACCCTCGAATGATAATAATCGACTATAACGCAATTGCAATAGCTGGTGTAGTAACACAAAAAACCCAAGTAGACGAAAATATGATTCGTCACATGATTCTTAACACTATTCGAATGTACAACAAAAGATTCCGTAAAGAATATGGTAATGTTGTTATTGCGTGTGATCATTCATCTTGGCGCCGAGAAGTATTCCCTCAATATAAAGCATCTCGTAGAAAAGGTCGTCAAGAGTCTTCTATGGATTGGAACGAAATCTTTCGTATTATTAATCAAGTACGAGAAGAAATTCGTGACAATATGCCATACAAAGTTATACATGTAGAGCGTTGCGAAGCTGATGATATTGTCGGTACTCTAGTTTATGAAACCCAAGAGTTTGGTAAGAATGAACCTGTTATGATTATCTCAGCAGATAAAGATTTTATTCAGCTGCATAAGTTTAATAACGTTCGTCAATATAGTCCTATGCAAAAGAAATTCGTACAGCATGAAAATCCACGACTGTATGCTTTAGAGCATGTACTTAAAGGTGATAGTGGTGATGGTGTACCTAATGTACTAAGTCAAGATGATTGCTTTGTTGAAGGTATTCGTCAAACACCAGTTACTCAAAAGAAAATTGATGCTATTCTAGCTGACCTTGATGAAGGTGAGTTACTATATGCAGCTTCTTGGTACCGTAACTATCAACGTAATGACACTCTTATTAATCTTGCAAATACACCACAAGAACTTAAGACTGAAATTATAAATAAGTTTGAAATACCAGCTCAACGTGGGCCAGGTAAAGTACTAAACTATTTCGTAGCAAATAGGTGTAAAATGTTAATTGAATGTATTGAGGATTTTAATAATGGCTAATAATATTGTTCCAACAAAAATGACTATCCATCAGGTCTTAGAATTGATGGCTGAAGCTCCAACAAAAATTGATAAAGCAAAAGTACTTAAAGCTCATGAAAGTGTGGCTCTTAAAAGTATTTTACGTGGAGCTTTTGATGACTCACTTGAGTTTAATCTTCCAAAGGGTAAACCACCATATGAAGCAGCTAGGGAAAGAGACTCTCGTCCTGCTACTACACATCAGTCGGTAAAACGACTTACTTACTTTATTAAAGGTGGTCAAGGTGATCAAATCATGGCACCTAAACGAGAACGTATGTTTATCTCTATATTAGAGACAATCATGGAAGAAGATGCCGAATTGTTTATCGCAATGAAAGATAAAAAGATGGCTGGTCTATACAAAGGTTTATCAAAAAAACTAGTTCAAGATACATGGCCGAGTTTAATTAAAGAATAAATAGAATTATGAATGACAAAGTAATTACATCATCTAGTGCTTATGGCGGTTCTCGTCATAAGCTTTTTTTAACTTTAGCATAGGAGCAGCACTATTTCTTCACCAACATCTCACCGTAGGAGAAAAGATTTGCAAGGATCACAGATCGAAAGACTTAAACGAGATTCTAAAGAACTAAAACACTACATTAAGAAACAGGAGAAAAAAGGGGATAGTAACCTAGTCTACAAACTTAGAGCTAAATACGAATACTTGAACTCTAAGATAACAGAAGTTGAATTGGATATTGCAGTTTAATCCTTTACATTCAGTAAAAACTGTGTTATAATATACTTACATTATGAGGAATTGATTATGAATATATTCGTACTTGACAAAGACCCAGTATTGGCTGCACAACTACAGTGTGACAAACATGTGGTTAAGATGATCGTGGAATCAGCACAAATGCTGAGTACTGCACATAGAATGCTTGATGGCAAAATAGTAATGAAACCTTCAAAGTCGGGTAAGCGTATTATTAAGTATTACGACTTGTATGAGGGTGCTGACGATCTAGAAGCCGAGATGCTATACTATTCTGCTGTACACCACGGTCATCCATGCACTAAATGGACAATGGAATCATCTGAAAATTACAAATGGCACCATCAGCATTTTGTTGCATTATGCGACGAATATACATATCGTTATGGAAAAATACATAAAACAGACAGGCTCTTACGTGGTCCACTATGGGCACTTCCTAGAAATATTGAAAAAGGTTCTATTACGCCATTTGCATTGGCTATGAAAAACTTTCCTGATTGCATATATCCAAACGATCCTGTCAAATCATATAAATTATATTATCATACTAAAAAAGAAAAGTTTCAAATGATATGGACAAAACGAGAAATACCGGAGTGGTTTGATGCAACATGAGCGCTACTATGATTATATGTTACGAAGGATGAGAGAGGAAGACGAAAAGTGTAGGGCTAAGTTACCTATGTCTCCTTGGGAAGCTACTCGTAAAATTAAAGAACTTGAACAACGAATTAAGGAATTAGAAAATGCCAACGTACACGTTTCGCAACAAGAAGACCGGTGAAGAATTTGATCACTTTGTTAAAATGGATGACAAAGAACAATATATGAAAGATAATAATCTTGAGTCTGTAATTACTGGTCTTAATATGTTACATAATGCTGGTTCTAAAATTCCAGTAGACGATGGGTTCAGAGAAGTTCAAGATAAGATTGCTCAAACACACAAAGCACATAATATGAATAGACATTAAAATGGCTGCAAAAACACTGAAACTACGATTAGAAGACATGATGGAAGTAGATCCACTTACTCCTAATCAACGAAAAGCTTATGAGGCATACGAAGATGGTAACTCACTCGTACTCGCTGGATCCGCAGGAACTGGCAAAACATTTATGGCGTTATCCCTGGCTCTTGAGGATGCACTTGACAAAGAAATGCAATATGACAAAGTAGTCATTATTCGTTCTATCGTGCCCACAAGAGATATTGGTTTTTTACCAGGTGATGAAGAAGAAAAGAAGGATGCATATACTGGTCCTTATAGGTCTATATGTGCTGAATTATTTAATGATGCCGATGCATGGATGAAACTTAAAAATGCTGGCACAATCAATTTCATGTCCACGTCCTTTATACGTGGCTTGACTATCTCTAATGCTATTGTAGTATTAGATGAAATGCAAAACCTTACATTTCATGAACTTGACTCTATTATTACTCGTGTAGGTGATAATTGTAGGTTCATTATGTGTGGTGATTACTACCAATCAGATTTTCAGAAAGAGGGAGATAAAGCTGGAATACTTAAATTTCTTTCTATCATAGAACAGCTTCGCGCATTTGAAACTGTGGAGTTTGGATGGGAAGACATTGTACGATCTGATTTCGTACGAGACTATATAATGACCAAGGAAATGTTGCAAATTAAATAAAGGATAAAAAAATGGCTAAGTATCATAGGTGGAACCCAGATAATAAAAAAGCCGGACGTAAAAAGGTTAGATCAAAACTTGGATTGACTAGCCGATTACATAATATTATTAATAAAGATGAAAAACAAAATGAAAAAATTCGAACACTTAAATATAGACTTGGGCTATGAGGATCTTTCTGCTGACACTACTGATAGTGGAAGAGTTTATTCTACCCCCGACGGTAAGTATCCTTCAATTACTACCGTTTTAAGTATACTATCTGAAGATGGTATTAGGGCTTGGCGTAAACGAGTAGGTGAAGATGAAGCTAATAAGATTAGCCGAGTAGCTGCAACTCGTGGCACTAATGTTCATGCTATTATTGAGAAATACTTAAACAATGAAAAGGATTATGCTGATGGATATTTACCAAACATCGTTGGAAACTTTAAAGATGTCCAACCTATTCTTGATAGTAAGATCGGCAAGATCTGTGCTCAAGAAGTTCCTTTATATTCTAATCACTTACGGGTCGCTGGCAGAGTGGATTGTGTGGGCGAGTATGATGGTACTCTTTCTATTATAGATTTTAAGACATCTCGTAAATTAAAGAAAAAGGAGTGGATTGATGGCTACTTCATACAAGCTGCAGCTTATGCAATTATGTATGAAGAACGAACTGGTACACCGATAACACAATTAGTAATTCTAATTGCAGTCGACAACGAATCACCACAAGTCTTTATTGAACACAGAGACAATTGGACTAAGAAACTTTTGGAGACTATTAAAGAGTATGAAACGCGAAAGCTCTTTGGCCGATAGAGCAAAACGGTCACTCGATATTTGCTGTCAAACACTATGTGATAGGGAATTAGTTGAGGAATATATTAAGCAGCTTGAAGTTGAGGTTGCTCACTTAAGACAAGACAACGCCAATCTAGAGGCTAAGAATAAGGTCATTAAGGACTACTAAATAAAATAAATGAAAAAAAAGTGAATTAATTTCAACTTTTTAACTAACGTTATCAATGGCTTAGAAAAAAAACTGTTAAGCCATTGTTTTCGTTAGTTTTTTTTATGCACTTTTTCCTTTACATTTACTGAAAAGTATGTTATAATCTATATATAAAATGATAAAAGGAAGGAAACCAAAATCATGAAAAACTTAAAAGCACTAATCAAATCTTATAAAAACGAAGCTAAATCAGATTGGGCCATTGAAGAAGATATGTCTGATATGTACCTTGAAGATGCTAACGATGCTGAAGTTATATACAACTTCACTACTGAAAGCAATGGCGTTAATATTCCTACAGCTGCTCAGTACCTCAATCGTTTAGATACAATCGTTCGTGAAGCTATTTGTGTGGCCATTGCCGAAGATAAAGGTAATGACTTTTTAGTAGAAAACTTTGGATGGAGTGTAAAATAATGATTAGAATTTCTTTAGCAATCGTTTGTATGATCTTAGCTGTTGGAGCCATTGATGGACCAACTGGACATGAAGGTGATAACTTTGGTTTGGCCTTTATATTTGCCATCACTGGTTTAGTATTAGGTCTTTGGTCAATTTTTAGTACGGGAGATAGATAATGCGTATCAAAGGTGCAATGACTAAATTGAAAAATGAGATGGAATTTTTAGGAATGTCTCTTGAAGAGCTTTTAATGTTTATTGAACGGAATCCATATGCTGTAAAGAACAGTACTATTGAAGCTTATGGCGTCTATAAAAATTATGAAAATAATGAAAAAAGTCCTTTACAATACTCAAAAAGTGTGTTATAATATATGTATAAAATGAAAAAAGGAAAATATAAAATATGAGAACAATTTACTTAGATATGGATGGTGTCATCGCAAACTTCTTCAAATCCTTCGCGGATAAGAATAATGTTGACCACTGGAAATCAATTAAAGAAAAGGATAAGGCTTTAAATGAAATAGTCGGTACAGACTTCTTCTACCATATCCCTACCTTTGGTAATGAGTCTCGACATATTGTAAACTTTGTTAAAGAAATTACAGAAGGTAACTGGGGTATCTGTTCTTCTCCACTAAGAGGAGATCATAACAACTCAGCTTACTGGAAACGTAGATGGCTTGAAGATAAAGGTTTTATGCCTGAAGTTGAAAATTGTATCTTTACTTCAAACAAACATAAGTATGCTATCAATCGTCTAACAGGATTACCAAATATTCTAATTGACGATAAGATTGATAACATTAAACGTTGGGAACAAGCTGGCGGTATCGGTATTCGCTTCCAGTGTGATAAAGATGATGTTGTTGAATACCTTTTTGAGGAGATCAGAAATGTATATTAAAACTAATAGAACTTCATCTTATGTAGGAACCTTTGTTACATCTGATAAAGGTGATATGGATAAGCTAATTGAACTTAGAAAATCTGTTTCTCTTCTGAATAAGACAGATGCTTTTGGTCGTTATAATAATTCAGACAGTCTTAGGAAAAAGCGTGTATGCGCTAAAGGTCGTAAGGCTATTGTTAAAATGAAAACAGCTGGTAGTAAAGGACCAGTCCAGTACAACTGGGGTGGTAATATTGTTGGCGGTTTATCTAATGCAGGAGAACTTGACGTTTATATTTATGACGATCACTCAGCATACTGGAATGTATAAATAAAGGTATGAGTACAGATATTTTTGATTTTGGCTTCACAGCCGTTAACGAAGAAGAACTTAAGTCGGTGCAGCAAACAGCTGCACTGGCTAATGATGCTGAGCAAAAGGCTACTACAACTCAAGATAAATTAGATAAGTTATATAATGCTGTTCAGCCTCTATTGAATAACCTTAAAGCTAATCCAGATAAAGATTACATCTATTGGCCTAAAAGACTTGAAAAAGTAGAACAGTTCGAAAATCATATACAAGGGATTTATAATGGGTAAGAAAAAATCAAGGACATCACAAACCTCTAAAGGCGAACGTGGCTCGGTAGCACGTTCTGTGGTGAAGGCAGTTCGACTTCAAAAAGAAATTGATCAGCCTTTTCGTAAAATTCAAGCACAGTTAGATGCATGGAAGCTAGGAAAGAATGTAGTTCTTACAATAGCTAATCCAAATAAAAAAGAAACTAATAAACCATTCATCAAAGTCCGTGCTTGGGACACTTGGGGTAATCCTCGAGGTCAACAAAGCAAGGGTTAAAACCAATGAAATACTTAGTTGCATTACTAGCACTAGTGCCGGCATATGTCTTTAGTGGTATGTTGGCATTTGCTGATGGACATACGAATCAGCTAGAAGAAGTAGAAAAAGAAACTCCACAAGTTTATTGGACAAAGAAACCAATTCAATGTGGGCCACCTAAAGGCTTAGTTGAATTAGTAAAAGGCTATGGAGAAATACCATTACTTACAGCAGATGGTATTACAGCTGATGGCCAAGGTAAAATGGTCAATATTAAAATCATATTTGCTGTAAATCCAGAAACAGGAAGTTGGACTTTAATTGAAGTGAATAGCCCTGAACAAGCATGCGTGCTAGGAAATGGCGAAGGATATAAGATTAATAGTTTACCACCAGTAACAACAAAGCAGGAAACATAGAAATGGCAGCAGAAAATTATGATAAGTGTCTAGAACTAATTCTCCACCACGAAGGTGGATACGTTAATCACCCTAAAGATCCGGGAGGGGAAACCAACCTAGGAGTAACTAGACGTGTCTATGAAGAGTGGGGCGGTACAAAAGAAATGGTTGACCTTACAGTCGAAGACGTTGCTCCAATCTATGAGAAAAACTACTGGGGTCGTGTAAAAGGTGATGATCTACCTAGTGGTCTAGACTTATGCGTATTTGATTTTGCAGTAAATGCAGGTCCTGGCCGTGCTGCTAAGTATCTACAATCTATGATTGGTACTACAGTAGATGGCGGAATTGGACCTAACACTTTAAGAGCAGTAGGTAACTACGTAGAAGAAGTGGGTCTACAATCTGCTATTGAAAACTATCAAGCAAGCCGTCAAGATTACTACGAACAACTCAGTACCTTTGAAACATTTGGTAGAGGTTGGACTCGTAGAGTAGAAGAAACTACTGAAGAAGCAATTGCTTTAATCTAAGCAGCTAAAGGTTGTTCAGGATTTACTCCTAACATATCTCCCCAAGCTTTATAATAATGGCGCATTCCTACTTCATCGTGGATTGTGCCATTTTCATGTCTGCCATGTAGAATACGTCTAGTTTCAGTACCTTCTCTCATTGTAGTACCTTGCCCAGAAACACCAATTAAATCTTCGTGTAGGTTACGACCAAATGGTCCCCAGATAGAGTTATGGTGTTTAATGCGAGTTAGTCTTTCTTCTTCAGTATCTTTACGTAAACCATAACCTCTAAATTCAATAAGAACTTTGTTAGGTCCAAGAGGAGTTACTGAGTCTGAACGATATGCGGAACCCCGTAAGTTGAA